>Ga0123341_1000053_pt1 | contig 49025 bp, 44 predicted proteins | sample Turbeapinknodule_FD_89959 | JGI IMG/M metagenome (GOLD analysis project Ga0123341, IMG submission 89959) | Root nodule microbial communities of legume samples collected from Mexico - Turtle bean Mexico pink nodule | ecosystem: Host-associated > Plants > Roots > Nodule | place: Mexico: Nepantla...
AATGCAGTGCAGTCGGTATTTTGCCTCTCGGCAAAAACCTGGTACCGCGGGGTGGAGCAGCCCGGTAGCTCGTCAGGCTCATAACCTGAAGGCCGCAGGTTCAAATCCTGCCCCCGCAACCAAATCTTTCCTTCCGACCCTGAAATCCCCTCTTATCGCTGGCGCGAAGACTTCATCTTCGCTGGCGATGGTAGCTCGTCGTTCGCTAAAGCTCACCATAACCTGAAGGCCGCAGGTTCAAATCCTGCCCCCGCAACCAAACAAATAGCCCGCCTCGTGCGGGCTTTTTGTTTGGTAACGGGTCGAGGAGTTAACGCCTCATCAGGGGCCCGCAAGGCGGCAAAGCCGACGATGCGGGACAGAAAACTCCAAATCACGAACCAGAAGCCAACTTTCCCTCACCAATGATCAGCAAGACCCATTATCGCTGGCGATAACCAGCGACGACATAGCTGCGACGGCATTGTATGAAGTGCGTCGCCGTTGTACCATGTGGTCTGACAAGTGTGCGCAGTGCTCATTGTATAGCCGGAGCCAAAGTCCGGTCGCGCGCTTCAACCGATGAATAAGTAGCCGGGATCATGGAACTTATCGTCGCCCTTGGCCTGATCGTTTTGAAGGTCGCGTTCCTGATTGCGATCCTGCTGTTGCTACCGTTGCCGCTAACCTGGCTGGAACGTAAGATCGCCGGGCATATGCAGCAACGGATGGGGCCGATGCGCGTGGGATGGCACGGGCTGTTGCAGCCGGTGGCGGACGGAATTAAGCTCCTGACCAAAGAGGATCACATCCCAGCCGAGGCCGACCGGTTCCTGTTCAAACTGGCGCCAATCCTGGCGCTCGCCCCGCCCTTTGTGGTGTTCGTCGCGATTCCCTTTGGCGAAACTGTGTCGGTCATCGGCCACGAGGTTACGCTCTACCTCTCCAACATGAATGTGGCGCTCCTTTTCGTTTTCTCGGTGATCGGGATCGAGGTTTATGGCGTCATCTTCGGTGGCTGGGCCTCCAACAGCAAATACGCTGTCCTGGGCAGCCTCAGAACCTGCGCGCAGATGATCAGCTACGAAATCCCGATGGGGTTCGCGGTCATCGGCGTGGTCATGCTGGCGCAATCCATGAGCCTTCTCGAGATCGTGCGCGCGCAGGCCGATGTCTGGAACATCGTCTACCAACCGGTCGGATTCTTCGTGTTCTTCGTCGCCGGGCTCGCCGAAGCGCAGCGCATTCCCTTCGACCTGGCGGAGGCGGAGGGTGATCTGGGGGCCGGGTTCCATACCGAATACAGCGGTATCCGCTTTGCGTTTTTCATGGTCAGCGAATATGCCATCGTGTTGCTGGTGTCGGTCCTGGTAGTGATCCTGTTTTTCGGCGGCTGGAACGGTGTCCTAATCCCCTTGCCACCGCTCCTCTGGTTTGTGCTGAAGGTCGCATTCTTCGTCTATATGTTTATCTGGTTCCGCTTTACTTTCCCCCGCTACCGCTACGACCAACTGATGGCGATCGGATGGAAAGTCTTGCTTCCTCTGTCGATGGCGAACATAATGATCACCGGTGTACTTTTAGGAGCCGTAGCGGCTCCGTAGCGAGGCGGCGATGTCGCGCGCGCAGGACAGAGTCGGAACATGGATTGGCTGGGCATTCTTCGCCGATCTGGCGAGTGCGTTGGCTCTGACCTTCGGCTACCTGTTCTCCAGAACCGTAACCATGCAGTATCCGGACAAGGAAAAATGGCTACCCTACTCACGCTATCGCGGGCATCACTTCCTGACGCGTGATGAAGAGGGCGAGATTAAGTGCGTGGCCTGCGAACTCTGCGCGCGGATCTGTCCCTGCGACTGCATCGAAGTCGTCCCCTATGAGGACGAGAAGGGCAACCGGCACCCGGCGAAATTCGAGATCGACACGGCTCGCTGCCTTTTCTGCGGGCTGTGCGAGGACGCCTGCCCAGCGGATGCAATCGCGCTTGGCCAGCAGTACGAATTTTCGAGTTTTTCCTCGCGTGACCTGGTGATCGGGCGCGACGACCTGCTCGCCAAGCCGGGCAAGGCGGCAACCGGCGGCGGCGTGGTTGCCGCGCGCCTGAATACAACGAAGGACGTGCTCGTCGAGACGAAAGACACGAAGGGCTACAACTGGTGGCGGAATATCCGGCGAACGTGAACGCGCGCCATCCGTCAAACCGGAGCGCGCAGACAGGAGGCTCAGATGCTTGTCGGCGAAATCATGAAGAACAAGGGTGTCGGTGTCATAGCGGTCGCTCCCGATCAGACGATGGTGGAAGTCTTGAGGCTGTTTCGCGACAACAATATCGGCTTCGTTGTCGTCAGCCAATCGAACGACGAATTCCTGGGTTCGCTATCGGAGCGGGATTGCTGCAACGCGGTGGCGGAATACGGGGCCGAGGCGGCGATGATGCGGGTCGCGGATGTCATGAACCGCAATGTGGCGACCTGTTCGACACGGGATTTGCTCCCCGTCGCGATGGGGATCATGACCCAGCGGCGGACCCGTCATGTGCTGGTCATGGATGGAGGCGACGTTGTCGGCGTGGTCAGTATCGGCGACGTGGTTAAACACAGGCTCGACGAAGCGCAGCGCACGGAGCAGGATCTGCAGGATTATATCTGCGGGAACAGGTATCATTGACGTCGCCAACTCGACGTGAAGACGCTGGGGCAGGGCAGCTTACCGGGGGGCGCCGCCCGACCCCAAAGCTTCAGGCCCCACGCCAGATCCGGCTCGTGCGGTCGACCTCCAGAGCGGCATGCACCTTCTGGACCTCCACCGGGCATGGGTATTCGCCCCGCCGCATCAGGCCGTTGAGACGCAAGGCTCTGTAGTTTTCCGGAACGAAGACGAGGCCTTGGGGAAACCGCCTGTCGACCTTGAGCTGCGTCGTCAGGTCTCCCTGGGCGGAACGCACAATGACCAGATCGCCATCCGAAAGGCCAAGCTGTGCGGTATCCTGCGCGCTCATCGCGACATAGGGATCATTGGCGACCGTGTTCAGGATGTCCGACCGTTCGGAAAGATATCCGTTGTGGAACAGGCAGTCGCCGGTGATCAGCATGAGCCGGTCTCCTGCTGTCCGAACCGGCGGCGGCGCAAAGAACTTAGCCCCCGGTGGCGTCGGCGCCGCCTTGGTGAACGCGCCGTCGGCGCCAAGCGCGTCAAGAGTCAATCCCTGATAGGCCGGAATCAGCCGGGCAATCTCGTCGAAAATTTCGCCTGGCGTCGAAGGCCGCAGCACCTGGGTGCGAAGCGCCGCGACGAAGTCGAAGATCGCCAGATTGCTCCGTGCCTCGAAGGCGGGTTCGCGGAATTTGCGGACCGTCTGGGTCCGACCCTCGTTGTTGGTGAACGTGCCAGTTTCCTCGCCGTAACCTGCCGCGGGCAGGACGACCTCGGCAAGGCCGGCCGTATCCGTGAGGAAGGCGTCCTGCACGATGAGGAGATCGGCGGCGCCAAGCGCCCGCGTCACGAAACCTCTGTCGGGATAGGCGATCAGGGGGTCGGTTCCGACGATGTAGAGAGCACCCATCCGGCCGCCGACACAGAGCTCCAGAATGGCGTCGAGATCCGCGCCGGGTTCAGACGGGATTTCGGCGCCCCAGTTCCCCGCAAGAGTTGTGCGCGCCACATCGTCGGCGACCGCCCGCAACCCCGGCAGAACTGCAGGCAGAACTCCCATGTCCCAGGCGCCCATCTGGTTGGCGCGGTCGAAGAGGAACTGCATCGCCAGACCCTTGCCGAGCAGGCGCACAACCTGCAGCAGGTTATTGATCTGCTGCAGCGTCGCGCGCGCCTCGGGTGATCTCAGGAGATCGACGCTGACAAGCACGGTGATGCTGCGGCCTTCCTTGAGTGCCGCGGCCAGACGATCCGGTCCCTCGCTGCCGGTTTCCGCTGCCGGCTTGCCGATTGTCGCATCGATGCCCGCAAGAACATCGCTCGGCAAGACCTGACCGACTGCCGCTACGAGACTGGCCACCACCGCCGCAAGGCTCGCCGCTTCTCCGCCTGGCAGCGCGCGAACTACCACCCTGGCATCAGCATCCAAACGGGATGGCCGCGCCGAGAGTATGAGCAATCCGGTCTGCCGCCGCCGCGCGGCGTCTCGCAGCAGGTATTCGGTGACCGGGTTCTCCTCGGTGACGTTGCCGCCGACGACGAGCACGCAGTTGTTGCCGATCACTTCGTCCAGCGGTGTGCGGCTGTAGAAAGTTCCCAATAGCGGGCCGAGCGCATCGAAGGGCGTGGACCAGCGTGACGAGCAATCAATGTTGTTGGTGCGGAATGCCGTCCGCATCAGCTTCTGGAACTGATAGAGCACCTCGTTGGGGAGGCGAGGCGAGGCCAGCCCGCCGGCAGCCTTGCCCTCGACGGCCGATAGCCGCTGGCGCAGATAGTCCCCAGCCTCATCCCAGGAAACCGGAACCAGGGCGCCATCACGACGGATCATCGGTCGCTTGATCCGATCCCGGCTGGCGACGAAATCGAGGCCGAAGCGTCCCCGAACGCAGAGCGTTTCGTGATTGACCCCCTCGTCCCACGTCGAGCGCACCCGCATGAACTCGCCCTTGCGCGTGCCCACCGTCAGCTGGCAACCGGTGCCACAATGCGGGCAGACCGTGTCGGTCTCGGTGAGATCCCAGGGCCGCGCCTTGTAGCGATAGGGGAAGCTCATCAGCGCGCCGACCGGGCAGACCTCGACGCAATTGCCGCACTGGTCGCAACTCGCCAGACTGCCCTCGAAGCCGGTGACGGCAGTATCCATGCCTTTTTCGACGGTGCCCAGCGCCACCGCGCCGACGACCTCCTCACACATCCGGACGCAGCGCTGGCACTGGATGCAGCGGTTGACGTTCATGATGATGACCGGGCTCAGACGAATGTCCTCGGAGTGGAACACACGTTTGTCATCGCGGAATTGGCTTTCGCGGGGCCCGTAGGCCATTACCATGTCCTGAAGCTCGCATTCGCCGCCCTTGTCGCAGATCGGGCAGTCGAGGGGGTGGTTGGCGAGCAGCATGTCGAGCATGGAAGAGCGCGTTTCCTCGATCAGAGGCGTATTCGTCCGCACGACCATGCCATCGGTGACCGCAGTAGCGCAGGACGGCTGCAGCCGGCGCAGGCCCTCGATCTCCACCAGACACATGCGGCAGGAGGCCAGCGCCGGCAGGCGCTTCATATAGCAGAAGGTCGGGATGTCGATGCCCAAACGCAGGGCGGACTGCAACACCGTCGAGCCAGCCTCAACTTCCAGCGTTTGTCCATCGATCGTGACTTTAAGCATGGTCTCCTCACAACCCGGATCCAGCACGTCGCTTCAGTGAAACGGGCACCTCCGCTCCTCGATATGCGCGACGAATTCATCTCGGAAATGCGCGAGTGCTGCCCGCAGTCCCATCGCTGCCCCGTCACCCAAGGCACAAAACGTATTGCCGAAAATGCCCTTGCAGAGCATATCCAGCTGCTCCAGATCGCCGGGTGCGCCATCCCCGCCTTCAACCCGGCGCAGGACCTTCACGACCCAGTTCAATCCTTCCCGACAGGGCGTGCACTTGCCGCAGGACTCATGGTGGAAGAACTCGATGATCCTGGTGGCGACCTTGACCATGCAGGTGCTATCGTCGATTACGATAACGCCAGCCGAACCGAGCATCGAGCCGGCGGCAGCCAGCGAGTCAAAATCCATCCTCACCTCCAGCCCGTGCTCAGGGATGACCGGCGCCGAGACGCCGCCCGGGATCACCGCCTTGATCTTATGTCCCGGCAAGGCCCCGCCGGCATGTCCCTCGACCAGCTCGCGCAGTGGTATGCCCATCGGCAACTCGTAGAGGCCGGGTTTGCGCACCTGCCCGCTGAGGCAGTAAAGCTTCGGGCCGGGGCTCTTGTCCGGGCCGATGCCCCGGAACCAGTCCGCGCCCCGCGCCACGATATGCGGCACACAGGCCAGCGTCTCGACATTGTTGATCACAGTCGGGCTGGCGTAGAGCCCGGCCACGGCCGGAAACGGCGGCTTCAATCGCGGCTGCGCCCGCTTGCCCTCGAGCGACTCGAGCATCGCAGTCTCCTCGCCGCAGATATAGGCGCCGGCGCCGCAGTGGATGTGGATGGCGAAATCGAAATTCGAGCCCAGAATGCCCGTTCCCAGATAACCCTTTTCGTGTGCCTCGGCGATCGCCTGCTCCAGGCGACGGATCGCCGTCACATATTCTCCGCGGATGTAGACATAGGCGGTTTTGGCCCCAATCGCATAGGCGCTTACCGCCAGCCCCTCGATCAGTTGATGCGGATCGCGCTCCATGATGATCCGGTCCTTGAAGGTGCCTGGCTCGCCCTCATCGGCGTTGCAGCAAAGATATTTCGGCTTGTCGACCTGCTTCGGCACGAAACTCCATTTCATGCCCGTCGGGAATCCGGCACCGCCGCGACCGCGCAGGTTAGACTGTTTGACGAGGTCGATAACCTCGTCAGGCGTGTATTCGCGCAGCGCCTTCGCCAGTGCCTGGTAGCCGCCGCCAGCCTCGTAGGTCGAGAGCAGGTAACTGTCCGGCACGGCGAGATTCTTGAGGAGAACCGGCTCGAACATCGCTACTCTCCCCGTGGTCGCGCAGAGGGCTCGATGCTCGCGCCCCGTTCCGTCATAGCCCGTAGGTTGTCCAAAAGTGCATCTATCCGCGCGACATCAAGGGCGCCATGGTAATCGTCGCCGACCTGCATCACCGGCGCCATCTCGCAGGCACCGAGGCACTCGACGGAGGAAAGCGTGAACAGCCCGTCCGGCGTGGTGTCGCCCCTCCTGATCGCCAGCGCCGTTTCCAGATGCTTCAGCAGGTCCTCGGCTCCGCACAGCATGCAGGAAACATTGTCACAGAGTTGCAGGTGGAACATGCCCACCGGCTCGGTATGGTAGAGCGTATAAAAGGTCGCCAGCTCGTAGACCCAGATCCGTTCGACTCCGAGAATGTCGGCGACTTCTTGCAGCACCTGACCAGGCAGATGGCCATGCTCCCTCTGCGCGATCAGGAGCGCGGGCATGATCGCAGAGCGCTGGTCGGGATACCGCGCCGCCGCCTCTTCGATCTTTTCGCGCATGGTCATCGCATTCAAATCCTTGCTACTTGTCCACCTCCGCCATCACAGGGTCGAGGCTGCCGAGCACGGCGATCATGTCCGCCAGATAGCGGGCGTTGGTGACCCCGAAGAGGGCCTGAAGATTGACGAACGAGGGTGCCCGCACCTTCATGCGGAACGGTTTTGGCGACCCGTCGCTGATGATGTAGAAGCCAAGCTCGCCCTTTGGCGCCTCGATCGCCGAATAGACCTCGCCCTTCGGCACCTTGAAGCCGTAGGCCGACAGGTCGAAATGCTGGATCAGCGTCTCCATCGAGCAGTGCACCCGATCCTTGTTGAGCGGGAAGGCGATTGTCGGATTGTCGATCTGGAACGGCCCCTCGGGCATCTGGTCGATGCATTGTTCGATGATCCCTATGCTTTCGCGCATCTCGTCGACGCGGCATCGCCAGCGTGCATAGCAATCGCCCTCGTTGCGGGTGATGACCTTGAACGCGAGCCGGTCGTAGATCTCGTAGGGCTCATCGCGCCGAATGTCCCAGTCGACACCGGAAGCACGCAGGTTCGGGCCGCTCAGGCCGAGATCAACAGCATCCTCGGCGGAGATCACGCCGATCCCCTTCGTGCGATTGAGAAACACCCGGTTATCTTCGAGCAGTCGCTCATAGTCGCGGATCCGGTTCGGAAAGATGTCGCAAAACTCCCGGATCTTGGGGAAGAACCCGTCAGGCAGGTCCTCGCGCACCCCGCCGACCCGACAGAAGGACGTGTGCATACGCGCCCCGGTGATCATTTCCAGAAGGTCCATGATCATTTCGCGCTCGCGCATGACGTAAAGCAGCGCGGTCATGGCGCCGAGATCCATCGGGAGCGCGCCCGTGATCAGGAGGTGACCGGAGATCCGTGCCAGCTCGGCCATCATCACGCGGATATATTGCGCCCGGATCGGTGCTTCTATGCCGAGGAGTTTCTCCACCGCCAGCGCGAAGGCGAGGTTGTTCGAGGGCGGACAGAGATAGTCGAGCCGGTCGGTGAGCGGAAAAATCTGAGTGTAGGTGAAGCTCTCCGCCAGTTTTTCGGTGCCGCGATGGAGGTAGCCGATATGCGGATCGACGCGCTCGACGAACTCGCCGTCCAGTTCGAGGACGAGCCGAAGAACCCCATGTGTGCTGGGGTGCTGCGGACCGAGGTTAAGAAGCACTTCCCTGGTATTGAGCGCTTCACCCTCAGGCCTGCTGAGCTCGGTGACTTCGGTCATCTCAACGGTCCGGCGTGGTCGGCCTCCCTTACGGAATGTCCCTGGTGGCAAGGTCGGGCTGCGTTGGCGGCGGACCTTCGGCACCGAAAGGGTTCAACTTGTCCTTATAGCCCCTGAGCGGGAAATCCTTGCGCTGTGGGAAGCCCTCGAAGCCTTCCCACATGTAGATCCGGCGCAGATCGGGATGTCCCTCGAACCGGATGCCGTACATGTCCCAGGCCTCACGCTCATGCCAGTTGGCGGTGCGCCAGACTCGCGTGACCGAAGGCACTTCGGGAGGATCGCCAAGCCGGCACTTGATGCGGACCCGCCACCTGTTGGGCAGCGAATAGAGATGGTAGACCGCCTCGAACCGCGGCGTTTCGGGATAATGATCGACCCCGCAAATGTCTGAGAGGAAATTGAACTGCAGCGCCGGATGCTCTTTCAGGAACCGGCAGAATTCGACGATCCTCTCGGGCGGGACGGCAAAGGCGTCGATACCGTGCGCAGTGCCGAGGTCCTCGATTGTTTCTGCGAAGCGCTCCATGATCGGAGCGCGATTGAGGGACGGTTCCGCACTCATGACGCTATAACCCGATCCAGAGGTGTGCCGGCCAGCGCCCGGGACCTCTTAATCTTTTCTTGAAGCAGAAGGAAGCCGTGCATCAGTGCCTCGGGTCGGGGCGGACAGCCAGGCACATGTACATCGACGGGCACGAAAGTTTCCGATCCCTGCACTACGGCATAGGTGTTGTAAACCCCGCCCGAAATAGCGCAGGTGCCCATGGCGATCACCCAGCGCGGCTCCGGCATCTGGTCATAGAGCCGCCGCACGACGGGCGCGAATTTCCGGGTCACGGTGCCGGCGATGATCATGACGTCGGATTGTCTCGGCGAAGGGCGGAAGACCACGCCGAACCGGTCGAGATCATAGCGGGCGCAACCGGCCGAGATCATCTCGATGGCGCAGCAGGCAATGCCAAAAGTCTCCGGCCACAGCGCCGATCTCCGGCTCCAACTGATGATGCTGTCGGCCGTAGTGAACAGCACGCTGTCACGGATCGCGTTGTTTACGCCTCCCATTCCAGCGCTCCTTTCAACCAGGCGTAGGCGAAGCCCACGAGAAGCAGCAATATGAATATGAACATCTCGATGTAGCCGACCAGCCCGATCTCTTTCAGGACGACGGCCCAGGGAAAGAGGAACATCGCTTCGACATCGAAAACGACCAGCAGGATCGCGAGGATAAAGAACGGCACCCTGAAGCGGCCTGCCGCCGCCTCGCCCGCTGCATCCATGCCGCATTCATAGGGCATGTTCTTGGCGGGATAGGGATTGGATGGGCGCAGCAGCGAGGAAACGAACAACGTCACCCCCACCACCAGAACGACTCCGGCGACCATGAAAAGAACGGGCAAGAATTCCATTGCAGTCATATCACTGCACCGGTTGCCCACTGACCTCATCGCGAACCGGTGAATCGGTCACGCCACGGGGCGACTTGGGCAATCCTTCCTCCGTCTTCAAGTCTATTCCGTCGGTGTGATCATTGCAAATCCAATCGCTCACCCGCCAAAGACCGAATCTTGGGCAAGCTTCAGAAACCACGACGGAAATAGGCCGATCCCGATGGTGCCGGCGGCGGTGACGGCCAGCGTGGCGCGCACTAAGGGCGTCAGCGCCGGGGCGAACGCCCTCTTCGGCTCGCGCATGTATATCACCATGACGATGCGAATGTAGAAATAGGCGGCGACTGCGCTAAGCAGCACTGCGATGACCGCCAGCATGACGAAACCACGCTCGACGAGGGCAACTAGCACGTAAAACTTGGCGAAGAACCCGGCCGTCGGCGGAATACCGGCCAGCGAGAAGAGATAGAGTAGCATCAGAAGCGCCAGCCCCGGATGTGATTTGGCGAAACCCGCATAGTCTTCGATGACCTCGCCCGAGAAATCGCCGTTCCGCATCATGATGACGGTGCCGAAAATGCCGAGATTCATGAAAGCGTAGATCAGCAGATAGAGCATCACGCTGGCGATCCCATCGGCACCGCCAGCGACCACGCCGAAAATGGCGAAGCCAGCGTGGGCGATGCTGGAATAGGCCAGGAGGCGCTTGAAATTATCCTGGACCAGCGCCACGAAGCTGCCGAGCGCCATCGTCACCACCGCAATGACGGCGAGGATGATCCAGACGTCCGAGGCTGCGACCAGAGGGTTGAGGAACACCCGCAGGATCACCGCGAACCCCGCCGCCTTGGGGCCTATCGACATGAAGGCGGTGATCGTCGTCGGCGCGCCTTCATAGACGTCTGGCAGCCACATATGGAAGGGAACCGCGCCGACCTTGAAGACCAACCCCGCGACGATGAAGACCACCGCAAGCAGCAATCCGGGATCGAGCGGATCGCCGGTCACGGCCGCAGCCATCCCGTCCATTTGCGTTGTGCCGGTGAGCCCGTAGACCAGCGATACGCCGTAAAGGAAAATCCCGGTCGAGACCGCGCCAAGGATTACGTATTTCAGTGCTGCTTCGTTCGACCGCTGCTCACGCGTCAGGAAGCCGGTCAACACATAGGTGCAAATCACCATCAGCTCGATGCCCACATAGATCGACAGGAGATCGGTCGCCGAGGCCATGATCATCATGCCCGAAAGCGCGAAGAGCAGCAGGACATAGTATTCGCTGCTCCCGATCCCTTCGATATCGGCATATTTTCGCGAAAGGAGGAATGTCAGAACGGTGGCTAAGTAGAAAACGACCTTGAAGAAGACCGCGAAGCGATCGGCGATGAACATGCCCGTGTAGGCCGGCCGCACTTCGCTCGCCAGCATGAGTGTCGCCAAGGCGGCAATCAACACGACCGCGACCGACGCCCAGACAAGGACATGCTCCTGTCGCTTTCGCACAAACTGTCCCAGGATCAGCAGTATGCAGGCGCCGGTGATCACCACGATCTCGGGCAGGCTCGCCAGGGCCGACTGGAAAAGCGTGGCGGCGGTCATGGGCCGCTCCCCCTACTTTGCACGTGCGTCAGCAGATGCTTCACCGAGGCATCGATGATGTTGAGAAAGGGTTTTGGATAGAGCCCAACCCAGAACACGAAGACGGCCAGCGGCAGGATAGCAGCCATCTCACGGGTGTTCACGTCGCGAATCTTCAACCGGGCGCCGACGCTGGCTGGGCCGAGCGCGACTTTCCCATACATGCCAAGCAGATAGGCAGCCCCCAGCAATGCGCCCAAAACGGCGGCCGAGCCGGCGACCAGGTTGGCCGCAAACCCGCCTGACAGCACCAGCAACTCGCCGACGAACGAATTCGTTCCCGGCAGCGCCATCGACGACAGGGTAAACAGTGCCAGAAACGTGGTGTAGACCGGCGCCACCTTCATCAAACCTCCATAGTCGGCGATGCTGCGGGTATGGGTCCGCTCGTAAATCAGCCCGACGAACAGGAATAGGGCGCCTGTGGTCACGCCGTGATTGAACATCTGCAGGATACCGCCCTCGAGCCCGCGGAGGTTCAGCGCAAAAATCCCCAGTGTCACGAAGCCCATGTGGCTGATGCTGGAATAGGCCACCAGTTTCTTCAGATCGTCCTGCGCCAGCGCGAGCAACCCGCCATAGACGATCGCAAGCACCGAAAGCGCCAGCATCAGCGTCGAAAAATACATCGATGCCCCCGGCAGCATCGGCAGCGAGAACCGCAGGAATCCGTAGGCGCCCATCTTCAGGAGCACGCCGGCGAGGACAATGCTGCCCGCCGTCGGCGCCTGCACATGGGCGTCCGGCAGCCAGGTATGGACCGGCACCATCGGCACCTTGACCGCAAAAGCGATCAGGAAGGCAAAGAACAGCCAGGACTGGATCCGGAACGGCAAGTCCTGCTCTGTCAAAGCGAGGATATCGAAGGTCCTGCCACCGTAGAAATAGAGCACGATGACACCGATCAGGAACAGGAGGCTGCCCGCCAGCGTGTAGAGGAAAAACTTGATCGCCGCATAGACCCGACCCTCGCCGCCCCAGACGCCGATGATGAGGTACATCGGGATCAGCATCGCCTCCCAAAAGACGTAGAAGAGGAACAGATCCAGCGCGCAGAAGACCCCGAGCATCAGCGCCTGCATGGAGAGCAGGCAGATCATGAATTCCTTCACCTTGCGGTCGATCGCGACCCAGGAGGCGAGCACGCAGATCGACCCCAACAGTGCGGTCAGGAACACGAAGAGCGCGCTGATTCCGTCGATGCCGAGCGCATAATTGATCCCGAGCGCGGGCACCCACGGGCGCATCTCGGTCAACTGCATGGCATGGGTCGTGGTGTCGAAGCCGACCAGCATGGCGATGCAGAGAGCCAGGTCGAGGACGGTGAAAGAGAGCGCAGTCCACCGCGCCGCATCGTCACCGCGCAGGAACATCAGAACCGCGGCCCCGGCGACGGGGGTGAATATGATGAAGCTGAGGAGCGGGAAGCCCATGGCACCCCCTACCGCCACGCCACGACGAAGACGGCGACGGCTGCGATCAGACCGCCGACCATCGCCAGCACGTAATGGGTCACGACACCCGTCTGGAGCCGCCTGAGTCGCCCGCCGCTGTGCAGGATCGCGTGGGCAATGCCGTTCACAACGGCATCGACGCCGGCAAGATCGAGCCGGAGTCCTGCCCGCGCCGCGCCGTGCAGCAAGGGCAGCGCTGCGGTCTCGGAGACATTGCTCACCGCCTGCTCATAGCGCGCCAGCGGCCTTTCGGCGAGCCACATGAAGGCCCGCGCGCCCTTGCGATAAAACCAGTCGGTGTCGAGGCTGATCGTGTTCTCGGGATCGAGCGCCCAGAGGAACAGCACGAATCCCAGGGCAGTGAACATCAGCAGCCCGAGGCTCTCCGTGACATGCAGGCCCGTATAGGGTTCGAAATCCACCGGATAGGGCAGAAGCGCATAAAGCGGCTGAGGGAACACCCCGATCGCAATGCAGAGCACCGCCGCCATGCCCATGGCAATCAGCATGTTGCGCGGCGGCTCCCGTGCCTCCAGTTTCCGGTCTGTCCCGAAGAACATGTAATAGGGAAGCTTGAGGCCAGTGTGCAGGAACGTCCCGGACGATGCCATCGTCAGCGCCAGCACCACCAGCGCGCGGTGATCCGCTCCTGCGGCCGCTATCACCATCGATTTGGTGACGAAACCCGAAAAGAACGGGAAGGCCGAGATCGCCAAGGCACCGACCATGTAAAGCGCCACGGTCAGCGGCATGGTCTTGTAAAGGCCGCCGAGCTCGGTGAGCTTGCGTCGGCCGGTGACGTAGATGACGGCCCCGGCACCCATGAACAGCAGCGCCTTGTAGAGGATATGCGCGAAGGCGTGGCTGGCGGCGCCGTTCACCGCCATCTCGGTCCCGATGCCGATGCCGGCGATCATATAGCCCACCTGGCTGACGATGTGATAGGCGAGAAGCCGTCGGCAATCGTTCTCCAGCACCGCGTAGATGACGCCGTAGAGCGCCATGATGGTGCCGAGCCAGACCAGGAGCTCGGCCCCCGGAAACGCCCGCGCCAGCACATAGACGGCGGTCTTGGTGGTAAACGCGCTCATGAACACCGCCCCTGTGACGGTCGCCTCCGGATAGGCATCGGTCAGCCAGGCATTGAGCGGCGGCACGGCCGCGTTGAGGATGAAGCCGGCGAGGATCAGGTAGTCGCCGACCCCCAGTCCCCCATTGGTGATGGCCCCCGCGATCGGGCCGAAAAGCAGTGAACCGGTGGCAAGCCCGTGGGAAATGATGCCGCCGAGCAGGACGACGCCGCCGGTGATATGGACCATGAGATAGCGGAACCCGGCCCGGATCGCCGGCCCATCACGCTGCGCGAAGACCAGATAGGCGGAAGCAAATGCCATGCCCTCCCAGAACAGGTAGAGGGTCAGGTAGTCACCGGCAAATACGACGCCAAGCGCGCTGCCGACATAGACGAATGCCGCCACATGCTGGCCGGCATCCGTCAGGTGCAGCGCGTAGACCATGCCGATCAGCGCCATGATGGTGAAAACGGTGGCGAAGACGATGCTGAGCTTGTCCACCTTTGCGATCAGGATCTCCTGCCCGATGAACCGCGCTTCGCCATAGCTGCCCGGCTCCATCGCAAGCACGGCAAGGATCGCCAGTGCAGGGATCAGAAGCAGATAGGCCTTGCGGACCGATCCGCTGAGGAACGGGATCGGCAGGGCGCCAAGAATAAAGAGCAGAGCCGGATGGATGAAGTCAGTCATAATAGTCCTCGCGCCGCATTAGCCCGACCCGATGGCCGAGAAACTTGGAAACGAAGATAAGCAGGACGCAGGAGACGAAGCCGTAGACGGCGGACCAGCCCGGCAGGCTGTCCCACAGATATTCGGCGTGTTCGCGGAAGACCAGAACGTCGGCGACGACGATCAGGACGAGCACGAGGTAGAACAGTCGGCGGCGCGGCCTCGCATATTGTTCGTCACCAAAGAAGTCGACGACATGCTTGATCATCGGATCACTCCGTCTGCCAGGGTAAGAAAATAGCCCGGGAAAATGCCCATCAGCACCGACAGGATTGCCGTTGCGACCAGCGGAATCGTCACCAGCGGAATTTCACGGACCGTCGTCCGGCTCTCCTGCCTCTCAGCCTGGAAGAAGGCGGTATAGCTGATCGGCAGGAAATAGGCGGCGTTCAGGATCGAGCTCACCAGGATGACGACCAGGAACGCTGTCTCTCCCGCCGCCACGGCGCCCTTAGCCAGAAACCACTTGCTGACGAAGCCCGCGGTTGGCGGCACGCCAATCATGCTGAGCGAAGCGACGAAAAATGCCCCCATCGTCCAGGGCAGCCTGCGGCCGATACCGGCCATGTCGCTGATGTTCCGTTTGCCGGACGCGCAATAGATCGACCCGGCGCAGAAAAAGAGCGTGATCTTGGAGAATGCGTGTGCCGCGATGTGGATGATCCCGCCGACCATCGCGACGGGCGATAACAGAACCGCGCCCAGCACGATGTAGGAGAGCTGGCTGATCGTCGAATAGGCGAGCCTGGCCTTCAGGTCGTCCCGCGTCAGGGCGTAAACCGACGCCATCAGGATCGTGAACGAAGCCAGATAGGCCGTGGCGATGCCGAGGCCCAGCCCGCCCACCAGCCCCGTGCCGAAGACATGGAACACCACCCGCAGCACGCAGAACACGCCCATCTTGACCACTGCCACTGCATGCAAAAGCGCGCTGACCGGTGTCGGCGCCACCATCGCGGCGGGCAGCCAGGCGTGCATCGGCATCACAGCGGCCTTGGCGAAGCCGAAAAGATAACAGAAATAGACGACCGTCAGCAGCGCCGCCGAGGCATCGCGGCCCGCCAACAGCCCCCCCGCGACAAAGTCGAGCGATCCCGCAATATCGTAGGTCAGCGCCAGTGCTGCGAGCAACGCGCTTTTCGAGGCGCCCATCAGATAGACGAGGTACTTGCGGCTGCCCCTCCATCCCTCCTCGTCTTCGTGGTGGTAGACGAGCGGATAGGTAACGAGGCTGAGCACTTCGTAGAAGATCACCAGCGTAAACAGATTGGCGGCGAAGGCGCCTCCGGCGGCGGCCGCAATACTGCTGGCGAAGCAGGCGAAGAACCGGGTCTGCGCATGCTCGTTCAAATGCCGCATGTAGCCGATGGAATAGATCGCCGCCACGATCCACAGCAGCGACGAGACGGTGGCAAACACCATGCCGAGCGCATCGACCCGGAAAGCAAAGTCAATCCCCGGCAGAATCTCGAACAGGCGCAATTCGACCGTGCCGCCCGCCAGCACCGTGGGCGCCATCGACACGACAATCGCGAACATGGCGATCGCGGCCAATGGTGAGACCAGATCGCGAAATCTCTCGCGGTTATTCAAAAGGAGAACGGCAAGGGCGGCCAGACCGGCGACAGCGATGGCAAGCAACGGCCGGATCGATACAACCGGGTCCAAAGCCGCTATCCTTTCATCACCGTCACGTCGTCGACCTTGAGGGTGGATTTGTTCCTCACGAGGGCGACCAGGATACCGAGGGCGACGGCAACCTCCGCCGCGGTGATTGCGATGACGAAGATCGCGAAGATCTGCCCGCGGAAATCGGCGTGGTAGCGCCCGAAAGCGATGAAATTGACGTTGACCGAGTTGAGCAGCAGTTCCAGCGACATCAGTACAACGAGAATATTGCGCCTGAGCAGCACGCCCGCCGCTCCGATCACGAACAGGACCACGCCGAGTACAATATACCACCAGAGCGGAACCATCATCCCTGCTCCTTCCGCGCCAGCATGATGGCGCCGATCAGGGCGGCCAGCAGGATTACGGAGGCGGCTTCAAACGGCAGGAGATAGTCGGCGAAAAGGGCTGTTCCAAGCTGCCTGACGTTATCGCCGCCGCCCATGGCGACGGGCTCCATGAGCGAAAAGCGGTTGCTCCAGAGCACCAGCACGAGCATCTCGACCCCGAGCAGGACGAGCAGTACCAGAGCCGGGAGGTTGCCGCCCGGCAAGAACCGCTGCAACACCGCTTCGCGCACATCGATCATCATGATCACGAACAGGAACAGCACCATGATCGCGCCGACATAGACGAAGATCTGAATGACGGCGAGCAATGGTGCCTCGAGCAAGACGAAGATTGCCGAGACCTGCAGGAAGCACGCCATCAGCGCCAATGCGCTGTGAACCGGATTGCGCGCCAGGACCACCGTCAGGGCCGTGATCACGGATACCGTAGCGAACAGAAGAAAGAACCCCTGATCCATCGACGCCGACCTTCCGACGCGAACTGTCGCCCGGCGCGAGACGGCCGGATTTGAGACTGCGCCGCAACTTCCATTGCGTTCATAAATTGTGCCCTAATATTCGATTTTTCACAAGATTATTGTCATCGACCGAGTAGGTTCGGGTCGGTCCGGATGTGGCGAAGGTCGCTTGCGAAAGCGCGCGCTTTCGATAGGGCCGTACCGGAGGCAAAGCCGACCCAGCGGGACAGAAAACTCCCAAATCCTGAACGCGAAACCAACATTCCTTTCCCTATCCCAAAAAGCCCCGGAAGGGGCTTTTGGCGTTTCTGGGCGACAGAACGATGTTGCGACCGATCTGCGAGCGACGACTGGATAGTTGCTAAAGAGATAATATTCTAATATACGTAGATCAGCGTGCTTTTTATATTTCCATAGCGGTAAGCAACGTCCGTCTACACGGCGGCGCCTATTATCTTATTCAGAGGGCAGTTCGATTTCATGAAGTAGATCAGAGATTTATAGGGGGGAGTCATGCGAAAATCTTCTCTACTGACGTCTCGATATCGGAGGCGTCGTCTTCTACTGGTAATCTCCGGCTTGCCCGCGTTCTGTGCGGTGCTCTTCTTCGCTGGGGTTGCATCTGCGCAAGCGCCGACCGAAGAGCAGCGCGATGCCATCAGGGCAGAGTGCCGCTCCGATTTTATCGCGAAATGCTCCGGGGTGACACCGGGAGGTATCGAGGCGCTCACCTGTCTGCAGCAGCACAGCGCTACGCTTTCGGCAGGCTGCCAGAAAGCGGTTTCGGCGGTGAACGTCAAACCGAAATCGACATCCGCGCAGCCAACGCCGGCTGCACCTGCAAATACCGCGGCCTCTACTCCGGCGCCTGCGACCGGCACACCGGCGCAGCAGCCGACCCAGGCGCAGCGCAATGCGGTCAAATCGGCCTGCCAGCGGGATTTCATGGCGCAATGTTCGGGTGTCTCGCCGGGAGGTGCGGCGGCGCTCAGCTGTCTGCAACAGCATAATGCTGCTTTATCGGCGCCATGTCAGCAAGCCGTTGCGGCATTGGGGGCACCCAGCGGAGCTGCGACCGGCGGTGCGGCGGCCACCGGTGCGATCACGCCGGCCCCTCAGGCGATGATGCCGGCCTTCTCCCCACGTGAGGAAGTGATGATCCTGCGGGAAACCTGCGGAGCGGACTTCCGGGCCTTGTGCCGGATGGTGCCATTAGGGGGAGGCCGGGGCATTGCCTGTCTGCGCGACAATCTGCAGCGCGTATCACCAGCCTGCCATCGGGTGCTGACCTCGGGATTGTAGCGCCCGTTCGAAACTTCTCTCAGAAAGAGGTCGTCGCGCCCCAGCGAGAATTCGGTACCCGCGATCACTCAAAGGCATGCAAGCGGCGTTTGCCCGCCTGCATGCATTGCATCCCTTAATTTTCATGTCCGGCTGCGGCGGGTCCGGCAGCCGCCATCTGCAATTCGATGAAATCAATGACGACACCAACGAAAGGCATTGCCATGTCATCGACTTTCTCTTTCCCGCGATTGAAGCGGATCCTCCTCTATGCTTCGCTTGCCGCCAGCCTCGCGCCGCCGACCAGCGCATGGGCGGATGATGCGAAAGCGCTTCTAAAGACGATGTCCGATTTTCTGTCGGCGCAGAAGACGATATCCTTCACCTACCAATCATCGCTCGAAGCGGTGACGCCCGCCTTCGAGAAACTCCAATTCGTCAGCTCGGGGACGGCCAACCTGACGCGGCCGGACAAGCTGCGCGTCACCAGGACCGGCGGCTTTGCCGACCTCGATGTGAGTTTCGACGGGTCGTCGCTGACGGTGCACGGCAAGAACCTCGACGCCTATGCCAAGGTCGATGGCAAGGGTTCGCTCGACGAGCTGATCGACAGGCTGATGACCGCCGGCGTTGAGGCTCCCGGCGCCGATCTGCTGTCCTCCAACGTCTATGACACGCTGATGTCCGATGTGACCGAGGCCAAACACATTTCCAGTGCTTTCGTGGATGGCGTCGAATGCGACTATCTGGCTTTCCGGACGCCCGAGATCGACTGGCAGATCTGGATACAAGCCGGCGCGCAACCCATACCGCGCCGATACGTCATCACCAGCAAACATGTCGTCCAGGCGCCGCAATACACGCTTGAGATCGGCGATTTCAAGAGTGGCGCAGATGTCGCGGCCGTTTCCTACAACATCGAGATTCCTGGCAGTGCGAAGACAGTCGATCTCAGCGAGCTGCAATCGCTCGATGAGCTTCCGGCGGCTGCCGATGCGGGAGAACCAAAATGACCTCCAACAAACTGCTGTTCGCTCTCGGCCTGGCCGGTGTTCTGACATTCACCGACTTTCGCGTCGAGGGCCAAGGTTCAATGCCGCTGTCGATCGGGTTTGCCACGCCGGCGGGCGCCGTCATCGGCAGGCCGTTGACGCCGCTTTCTTATGCGGGCGTTGCCCGCAGGACGACGCGACGGGTCGTCACGCGGACGGCGACGACAATTGCCGTGCTCCCGTCAGGGTGTCTCTACGGTCCCTATTATGGCGGCTATTATTATCGGTGCGGCGGCCTTTATTACGCCAAGAGCGGCAACGTCTATGTGCAGGTGATCGTACAGTAAGTGCTGCGATCGGCCTACCCGACTTTCGATACCTCGGCCTCCGCCATACTTGCGGGCTTGTTCGCGGTCGCGCCGCGCCGCTTCCAGTGTTCCTCGAGGCGCTGCAGCAGCACGTAGAAGGAGGGAACGAAGAGGATGGCGAGGCAGGTCGAGGCGATCATGCCGCTGAAGACCGATATGCCGATCGATTTGCGGGCCGATGCGCCGGCGCCCGTCGCCAGCACAAGCGGCAGGACGCCGAGAATGAAGGCGAAGGACGTCATCAGGATCGGCCGGAAGCGCAGGCGGGCGGCCTCCACGGCCGCCTCCAGGATTTCCATGCCTTCCGCCCGTTTTTCCCTCGCATATTCGACGATGAGGATAGCGTTCTTGGCTGCCAGCGCAATCAGCAGGATGAGGCCGATCTGCGTATAGAGATTGTTGGCCACACCTGCTGCCGTGAGTGCCGCCACCGTGCCGAGCAGGGCGAGCGGCACAGCAAAAATGACCGCCAGCGGCAGGATCCAGCTTTCATATTGGCCGGCGAGCACGAAATAGACGAGCAGCATGGCGAGCGCGAAGACGAAGTAGATCTGCCCGCCGACGGCCTTCTCCTGATAGGAGAGGGCCGTCCATTCGAAGCCGGTTCCCGCCGGCAATGTATGATCGGCGATCTGCTCCATGACCTCGAGCGACTGGCCGGAACTGAAACCGGCGGCCGGTCCGCCGACGATGGTGGCGGTGGGATAGAGATTGTAGAGGCTGATCAGCGAAGGGCCTTGCGTCGTGGTGACATCGACGACGGTGCCGAGCGGCACCATCGTCCCGTCGCCGGCCTTGACCTTCAGATTGCGGATGTCATCTGGGCTGACACGGAAATCGGATGCGGCTTGCGCATAGACCTGGAAGGTGCGGCCGAATTTGTTGAATTGTGTGACATAGCTCGATCCGACATAGCCGGAGAGGGCGGAGAAAACCTGCCCCACCGTAATTCCCAGCGTCTCCGCCTTGATGCGATCGACGGAGACCGCAAGCTGCGGCACGTTCGAGCGAAACGGCGTACTCAGCCTTTGCAGCGATGACTGGGCATTGCCATTCTTGACGATCGTATCGGCAAGCGATTGTAGCAGCGGATAGTCGGAGACGCCGTTGCGGAGCTCGACCTGCATGGTAAAGCCGTTGGCATTGCCGATGCCCTGGATCGGAGGCGGCACGACCACCAGCGTTTTTGCGGTTAGCACATGCTGCAGCGCGTCGTTCAGATGCTGATAGATTGACAGCAGGTCCTGTCCCTTCTGTTTGCCGCGCTCGTCCCAATCCTTGAGAATGACATAGGCGACGCCGGCATTCTGCAAGCTGGCATTGTTGTCGAGAACGGAAAGGCCGCTGATTGTCAGCACCTGATCGACTCCGGGCGCGGCTTCGGCGATTTTGCCGACCTCTTCCATCACGGCATCGGTCCGCTCCTTCGAGGCGCCGTCGGGCAACTGAGCGCTGATCAGCGTATAACCCTGATCCTCGATAGGCAGGAATGCGGTCGGCAGTCGCGACAGCCCCCAGATGGCGATGCCGATCAGCGCAAGTGCGGCGATCGCCATCATGCCGCTGTGGCGGGTCATCGATCCGATCAACCCGGCATAGTGGCGTTCGCCCCAATCATAGCCTCTGTTGAAGCCGCGGTAGAAGATGTTGCGTTTCTCGGGCGGCACCGGGGCTCGCAGCCAGAGGGCGCATTGCGTCGGCTTCAGCGTCACGGCATTGACGGCGCTGATCAGCGCGGTGGCGGCGATGACGAGCGCGAACTGCCGATAGAGCTGGCCGGTCAGGCCGGGCAGGAAGGCGGCCGGAATGAAAACGGCCATCAGCACCAGCGTGATGCCGATGACCGGGCCGAGCAGTTCCTCCATCGCCTTCTCGGCCGCCTTTCGGCCGGGCATGCCGGCCTCGATGTGCCGGGCGACGCCTTCAACGATGACGATGGCATCATCGACGACGATGCCGATGGCGAGAACGATGGCAAACAGCGTCGACAGGTTGACCGTGAAGCCCAGTGCCGCCATGGCCGCGAAGGCGCCAATGATGGTGACGGGAACGGTGGTCGCCGGCACGAGCATCGCCCGCCAATCCTGCAGGAAAACCAGAATGACGATGAGAACGAGCACGCCCGCTTCGATCAGGGTGACGTAGACCTCGTCGATGGAGGCCTTGACGAATTTCGTCGTGTCGAACGGCAGATGATATTCGAGGCCCGGCGGAAAACTCTTCGAGAGCTCCGCCATCTTCGTATTCACCGCCTGCGCCACGGCAATGGCGTTCGCCTCCGGCAGCTGGAAAATGCCGATGCCGGCGGCCGGGTGGCCGTTTTGCGTGAAGGATTGGCTGTAGGTCTGGGCGCCGAGCTCGACGCGGCCGATATCGCGGACGCGGGTGATGCGGCCGCCCTGTCCGCTTTCGACCTTGACGACGATGTTCTCGTAGTCGGTGGCCTCGTTCAGCCGGCCGTTGACATTCAGCGTGTATTGGAAGACCTGGCCTCTCGGCACCGGCGGAATGCCGATCTGGCCGGCGGTGACCTCCTGGCTCTGCAGCTGCACGACATTGACGACATCCTGCGGCGTCAGGCCGCGCGCCTGCAGCAGGTTCGGATCCATCCAGATCCGCATGGCATATTGGCCGGCACCGAACACCGTCACGTTGCCGACGCCGGGCAGGCGGGCAAGCTCGTTCTGCAGGTTGATGACGGCGTAGTTCGAGAGAAACAGGCTGTCATAACGGCTGTCGGGCGAGGTCAGCGTGACGAAACCGAGGATCGCCGTCGATTTCTTCTGGGTTGTCACGCCTTGAAGCTGCACCGCTTCGGGAAGCGACGACATTGCTATGGCGACGCGGTTCTGCACCAGAACCTGGGCCTGATCCGGATCCGTGCCGATGGCAAAGGTTACGGTCAGCGCATACGTGCCGTCGCTGGCGCTGGTCGACTGCATGTAGAGCATGTCCTGCACGCCGTTGACCTGCTGCTCGATCGGCAGGGCCACGGTGTCGATGAGGGTCTGTGCGCTGGCGCCGGGGAAGCGCGTCGTCACCTGCACCGTCGGCGGGACGACATTCGGATATTGCGCTACAGGCAGCTGGAACAGGGCGACCGCGCCGACGAGCACGAAGACCAATGCCAGGACGTTGGCGAGTACCGGCCGCTCGATGAAGAAACGCGAGATCATGCTGTTGTCCTCAGACGTTCAGATGAAGCGTGGTGGCGAATTCATTGCGTTGTGGTTTTGGTCTTGGCATCGCCGGCGGCATTGGCCGTCGGGTTCATTTCGATCTTCTCAGGCGTGACCTTGCTGCCGGGAACGGCTTGCTGAACACCTTGGACAACGATCCAGTCGGCCGGATCGAGACCGGACTCGATGACGCGGAGCTGACCTTCACGCTGGCCCGTCTTCACCCGCTTCTGTTCGATGACGTCATCCTTGCCGAGAGCGAGCACGTAGCTGCCCAGCTGGTTCGTTCCGATTGTATCGTCGCGCACCAGCAGGGCCTTGTCGTTGTGGCCGACCGGCACCCGAACCCGTACGAAAAGGCCGGGCAGCATGGCATGATCCTTGTTGTCGAACAGGGCGCGCACCTGAAGCGTGCCGGTGGAGGCATCGAGCTGAGGCGATACGTAGTCGAGATGTCCCTTGTGCGGGTAACCTTCCTCCGTCTGCAGGCCGATCTCCGCAGGTATGTTCGGAAGGTCCGTCTGCCTGAAAGTATGTCCCTGCTTTGCCAGGGTCTGCTTGATCATCAGCACCTGCGTTTCGCTGACGTTGAAATAGGCGTAAAGCGGATCGGTCTGGACGATGCTGGCGAGTTTGGTGGGGCCGGACACGCCGACCAGCGTGCCGATATCGACGAGGTGATCCGTGACGATGCCGTCGAAGGGAGCAAGCACCTCGGTATAGCCGAGGTTGATCGTCGCGAGTTCGACATTGGCCTGGGCGTTCAGAATGGCGGCATTCGCCTCGTCGAGCGTTGCCTTGGCGCTGTCGACCGCGGTCTGGGTGGTGACCTGTTGTTTCGACAAATTGACCTGCCGGTCATATTCCTGCTTTGCGCCGACCTGTGAGGCCTGCTGCGAGGCGAGCGATGCCTTGGCCTGATCCAGTTGCGCCTGGTAGGTGTCGCGCTCGATGCCGAAAAGCTTGGTGCCCTTCTTCACCAGCATGCCGTCCTGGTAGTCGATGGATTGGATATAGCCCTGGACGCGCGCCTCTATATCGACGGCATTGAGTGGCGCCGTATTGCCGGTGAGTTCGAAATAGAGCGTCACCGGCTGCTGGATCGGCTGCGCGATCCGAACTGCAGGCGGCGGAGGGGGAACGTAGCTGTTGCCGCTCTCCTCGCAGCCGGCGAGAATTGCCATGCCGGCAAATGTCACAAAAAGTCGCAGAGCCTGATGCAATCTCCCACGCATTGTCGCCGCCTCGACAGGTCAAGAGTCACAGTTTGCATGCGTGCCTCGACGGCGACCCCCAATCGGCCTGCCGAAGGTTCAAGGCATGCGATATTATGTCGCGGCATTCCAAAAAATTGCAATAGCCCTTGGGGCGCAATTGAACTGTTTGAGCCACGAAGACCCCGGGGCACGAGGGGTTCGTGGGCGGCTACGGTCTCCCGAGCCGTTCCATGGCGGATTGCAAGGGTGCGTCCGAAACGCGGACCAGCCCGATGTAGGGGTTGGCCATATCCGAGATCAGGAAGACCGCGCCCGCAACGGAAAGCGCGCAGACAAAGAGAATGGACAGCACCGTCGGGTTGGGCGGCGCCTGCAGGCCGAAGGTTGCAAAAAGCAGCGAGAGCCAACAGACGAGAACTGCCAGGAACGCCCCGGGCAGGCCCTCACTGCCGGATTCGACCAGCAGCCAGTGAGTTTCCGCCACCATGCCGCTGACATCGAGGGCGCGTGTCTGGAGAGCGTGCTGGACGGCATCTCTTGGCGACAGGGATCGAAGGTCACCCTGGACAGCCTCTATATCCTGATACTCCCCCAGCGCCTTGCCGGATGCCGCGTCGGTAGTCTCGGCAGTCCAGCCGCGGCTCAGCCGTCTTTCGATAAGTTGGCGCAGCAGCCGGCGCGCATTGTCGGTCTCCGGGCCGTATTGCGCCATGACGCGGTCCAGCAGGAGGACCCGCGCCGCCGCCGTTCTCATTTCCACTTCGGCATTGTCATAGGCCGATTTGGCGGACGCGATCAGCAGGCCGAGCGCCAAGGCCGACAGCGTTCCCACCACCGCGGTCGCGAGCCTGATGACATCCTTGGATTCCGAGCTGAGATGATGATCCGGCAAGCGGCCGCGCACCATCATTCCTATCGATGTTGCCGCCGACAGAAAAACAAATACAAGCCCGCCAAGCAACAGTGAGCTCAAGTCCGGTCTCCGTATCGTTACGTCAATCCAGCAAGCATTGCGATGCTTGCAAGTTGTGCAATTGCTGCTGTCATCATAGCGGAAGGTAGAGGGGGCGTGGAACTCTTTACTTTTCTGTTCTCGCGCCGGCGGACATCATTGCTGGAAAATGAGCAGCACGTAAGCCAGGAAAAGCACGAGATGCACGGCACCCTGCATCAGATGCGTGCGGCCGCTGGCAAAGGTGATGATGCTGACGGCGAGAGTGAGCACCAGCATCACCAGATCGCCGTGTTCCAGGCCGAGGGTGACCGGGTGCCCGTAAAGACGGCTAACGACCAGCATCGCCGGCACGGTCAGCCCGATCGTCGATAAGACCGAACCCAAAAAGATATTGACGGAGCGCTGAAGATTATCGGCGATGGATGCGCGCACGGCGCTGATCGCCTCGGGCGTCGCGACAAGGATGGCCATGACAACGCCGCCGAATGCGGTGGGCGCATGCAGGGTTTCGATAATGTAGTCGATCGGCCGTGCAAGCTGCTCGACCAGAAAGACGACCGGGCCCATATAGGCGAAGAGCAAAACGGTATGGGGCCAGAGCTGCCCGCGAGGGGGAGCGGGTTCGCCGGGATGCTGATCGTGGTTGCGATCGGTGGTGAAATAATCGTGATGGCGGCCGGCCTGGAGAGACAGGAATGTGGCATAAAGGCCGACCGATATGACGCCCAGTATCAGTTGTCTTGCTGCCGATGGATGCTGTCCGCCCGCGCCTGCAAGAAATGTCGGCATGACCAGACTGAGCGTCGCCAGCGGCACGATCACCCCGAGATAGGCGTTGGCGCCCTGCAGGTTATGCTGCTGCTCCGGCCACCGCCATGCGCCCAGCAGCAACGACAGGCCGACCATGCCGTTCAGAATGATCATGACGACTGCAAACAGCGTGTCGCGCGCAAGCGTCGGATTGTTTTCGCCGTGAAGCATGACGGCTGATATGGCCATCACCTCGATCGAGGTGATGGCAAGCGTCAGAATGAGCGTGCCGTAAGGCTCCTTCAGCCGCTCCGCCAGATGGTCTGCGTGCCGCACGACCGACAGAGCGGAGCCGAGCACCACGGCAAACAGCCAGCCGAAAACCACAGTGAACCAAAGTGGATCGGAGAGCTGTGCGAAGAGCTGTTCCTGGAAAGCAAGAAAGACCAAGCTCGTTGCGAGGCTGACGCCGAGGAACCATTCCTCGCGCAGCAGATCGGTGGCGCTGACGGCGTGCAATGCCGGACCGTCCGTCATCGAAACCACCCGCTTCCTGGCAAATGCCGCCGCAATGCGATCATCACCACCATAGGTCCGCCCGCTGTCTCCTGCCCACCATCTGAGCCGGCGGAGATGAGGCTGCCTTAAGGCGAACAGAAGCTCAAGTCAGATCGTATGTCGGGGACCAAAACTTGCAGATTCGTCGTTCACCGCCCACTGATCCGAGCAAAGGAGCGGCCGCAGATCACGCCGCGCCTTGCGTTATTCGCGCCCGGTTGCCGGGATCGCCGCGCCGGTGACGACGGCTGCGGCCGGTGAAATCAGGAAGGCGATGAGGCGGGCGATCGATTGAGGCGATACCCAGCCCTCCGTTTTCGCATTGGGCATGGCGGCGCGATTCTCGGGCGTGTCGATCGTCCCGGGGAGGATGCAGTTGGCGGTGATGCGGTCGTCGCGGCATTCGGCAGCGAGCGCTTCGGTCAGCCGGATGACGGCGGCTTTCGAGGCGGCGTAAGCGGCCTGATTGGGGCCGGCCTTCAGGCCTGGTGCGGCAGCGACGTGAACGATGCGACCGTAACCTGATGCCTTCATCGTCGGGAGAACCGCGGCGCTGATCGTCAGCGCGGTGCGGGCGTTGGCGGTCATCATCGTCTCCCATTGGGCGGGAGCATCCGGACCGACCGGTCCCATCTGGAAGCCGCCGACGGTATTGACCAATGCGCTGACCCCGCCGAAGCGCTTGACGGCTCGGGCGACGGCGGCGGCGCAGGAGGCATAATCGGTGAGATCCGTCCCGGCGATCGACAAAAATTCCGTAGAGGCGGGAAGATCGCCGGCCAAGACTTCCAACTCCTGGCTCGAACGGTTCATGCAGACGAGTTTCGCGCCGCCGGCAGCCAACTCGCGGACGACGGCGCTGCCGAGATTGCCGCCGGCTCCCGTGACGATCACGGCTTTCTGCTCGTTCATCATCACAATCGTTCTCCTGACGGTGGTGTGTTGAGTGGTGCGGGCATAGTTGATCCAGTCCGCCCGGCAGCGCAAGCCCGCCGTCGCAAGCGGCTCAACTTTTCACAGAAGCGCAGAATCGGTCTAACCTTTTGTTTTTTTGTGCAAATCCCGAAAAAAGCGCTTCGCACTTTGCCTGGAATTGCTCCAGACAAAATCAGAGACCTTGCGGAACTCCCGCGGAGCGATCCGCGGGAGTTGCCCGTCAGTGCTTGGTCCTGCCAGACCGGCCTTCAGTGATACTTCGCCCCTTCTCGGCCAAGGATGACGGGTGCGTCCAGGTCTGAGATCGGACGGGCGACATCGGCCGGGATGTCGCCGGTAAGCTGCAGGTTGAGATAACGGGCGCAGCAGACGCGCAGGAAAGAGGTGAAGTTTCCGAGATCATGGCCGGCATCGATCGATTCATGATGCAGCCGGGTGATCAGCTGGACGACATTCATGCCGTCGCGACGGGCTATTTCTTCGAGCTTCGACCAGAAGAAATTCTCCAGCCTGACACTGGTGACCATGCCGTCGATGCGCAGCGACCGGGTGGTGCTTTCCCAAAGCCGTGCATCCGCCTTGATAAACAGTTCGCACATGTCGTTCTCCCGGTGCCAGCCTCCTCAGGCGGCGTTGATTTCGAGCAGGGCTGCCGCATCGAGCACGGCCATGAACTGACGCAGCCACGACGGGTGGGCCGGCCAGGCTGGCGCCGTGACCAGGTTGCCGTCCGAAACCGCGTCGCTGATTGATATGTCGGCATAGATGCCGCCTGCAAGCTCGACCTCAGGCCGGCAGGCCGGATAGGCAGAGCAGGTGCGGCCCTTCAGCACGCCGGCGGCGGCAAGCAGTTGTGCGCCGTGACAGATGGCGGCGACGGGTTTTCCGGCGTCGAAGAAATGCCGGACGGATTTGATGACGTCGGCATTGAGACGAAGATATTCGGGCGCGCGGCCGCCGGGAATGACGAGGGCATCGTAATCTTCGGCGCGCACGCTGTCGAAGGTGGCGTTCAACGCGAAATTATGACCGCGCTTTTCCGAATAGGTCTGGTCGCCCTCGAAATCATGGATGGCGGTGGCGACCGTCTCGCCGGCCTTCTTGCCGGGGCAGACGGCATCGACCGTATAGCCGCAGGCGAGCAGCGTCTGGAACGGCACCATCGTTTCGTAATCTTCGGTGAAATCACCGGTGATCATCAGGATCTTTGAGGCTGGCATCGTATCCTCCTTTGAAACCAACGGCTGGAGATTAGCAAACAGCGACAGGCAGAAGGTACTATGGGAATACTACAGGCGAAATTCCCGCTCAAAGCGGCCGGGCTCTCACATCCGGGACGGCGCAGGCCTCGCCGCCGCCGAAGAGGCGGGAGCGGGTGAGGAAGCGTTTCTCGCGGCCATTATCGAGCGAGAACATGCCGCCGCGGCCGGGCACGACATCGATGATCAGCTGGGTATGTTTCCACGCCTCGAACTGGCTGGCGCTGATATAGACCGGCACGCCGCCGATCTCGCCGAGTTTGACGTCGCTATCACCGACCATGAATTCATTAGCCGGATAACACATCGGCGAAGAGCCGTCGCAGCAGCCGCCGGACTGGTGGAAGAGGATATCGGGATGATCGCGCGTGATCTCTGCGATCAGCGCGAGTGCCGCGTCGGTCGCGAGCACACGCGGTTCGCCGTTGACGGTGGTTTCCATGGTTTTCCTCCGCACGTTTGGGGAAAGGGATTCCCCTCCCCAACCCTCCCCACAAGGGGGAGGGACTTAACTTATTGAAATGCCTCGCTCTAAAAGCGGCATATCGCCTTGCTGAGAGTTCGGCAAGGAAAGCTGGTGGAGCGGCATCGTCAGCCCCTCCCCCTTGTGGGGAGGGGTTTTAAACCTCTCCCATATCAGTCTCAGAAGAAGCCGAGCGCCTTCGGGCTGTAGCTCACCAGCATGTTCTTGGTCTGCTGGTAGTGCTCGAGCATCATCTTGTGGGTTTCACGGCCGATACCGGACTGCTTGTAGCCGCCGAAGGCGGCATGGGCCGGGTAGGCGTGGTAGCAATTGGTCCAGACGCGGCCGGCCTGGATCTCGCGGCCGAAGCGGTAGCAGCGATTGGCGTCGCGGCTCCAGACGCCGGCGCCGAGGCCGTAGAGCGTGTCGTTGGCGATTTCGAGCGCTTCCTTCTCGTTCTTGAAAGTCGTGACCGAAACCACCGGCCCGAAGATCTCCTCCTGGAACACACGCATCTTGTTGTGACCCTTGAAGATCGTCGGCTTGACGTAGTAGCCGTTCGCCAGGTCGCCGCCGAGATCGTTGCGCGTGCCGCCGGTCAGCACCTCGGCGCCTTCTTGCTTGCCGATGTCGAGATAGGCGAGGATCTTTTCCAGCTGCTCCGTCGAGGCCTGGGCGCCGATCATCGTCGCGCTGTCGAGCGGATTGCCCTGCTTGATCGCTTCGACGCGTTTGACGGCCTTTTCCATGAAGCGGTCATAGATCGATTCCTGGACGAGGGCGCGGCTCGGGCAGGTGCAGACTTCGCCCTGGTTCAAGGCAAACATCGCAAAGCCTTCGAGCGCCTTGTCGAGGAAATCGTCATCCTCGGCCATCACATCGGCGAAGAAGATGTTCGGCGATTTGCCGCCGAGTTCCAGCGTCACCGGAATGAGGTTCTGGCTGGCATATTGCATGATCAGCCGGCCGGTCGTCGTCTCGCCGGTGAAGGCGATCTTGGCAACGCGGGGGCTGGTCGCCAGCGGCTTGCCGGCCTCGAGGCCGAAACCGTTGACGATGTTGAGCACGCCGGGCGGCAGGAGATCGCCGACCAATTCGGCCCAGAGCAGGATCGAAGCCGGGGTCTGCTCGGCAGGCTTGAGGACGACACAGTTGCCGGCGGCAAGTGCCGGCGCCAGCTTCCAGGTGGCCATCAGGATCGGGAAGTTCCACGGAATGATCTGGCCGACGACGCCGAGCGGTTCGTGGAAGTGATAGGCGACAGTATCGTGGTCGATCTCGCCGATCGACCCTTCCTGGGCGCGGATGCAGGAAGCGAAGTAGCGGAAGTGGTCGATCGCCAGCGGAATGTCTGCCGCCATGGTCTCGCGGATCGGCTTGCCGTTGTCCCAGGTTTCGGCCTGGGCGAGCAATTCCAGCTTGTCTTCCATGCGCTGGGCGATCTTCATCAGGATATTGGAGCGTTCGGCAGCCGAGGTGCGGCCCCATTTTTCCTTGGCCGCATGGGCGGCGTCGAGCGCCAGATTGATGTCCTTTTCATTGGAACGGGGAATGTCGCAGAGCTTGCCGCCGGTGACGGGCGTCAGGTTTTCGAAATATTTGCCTTCGACCGGCTCGCGCCATTCGCCGCCGATATAATTGCCGTATTTCAGCTTGAACGGCGACTCGACGATTTTCTGATGAAGCATGTCATCCTCCCATGATGATCCAGGTTCCAAGTGAACCAGTGGGAGGAAAATGTGCATGTTTTGACGAAGGGAATAGGGGCCGGCATCAATACCGCAGCGCACACTGTCGCAGCTATGCGACAGATCGCATAAGGACCGCAGTTGTCGGCGGAACCTTCGGCCGCTTCGTCAATGCAGGTCGAACTTCTTCATCTTCCGGTGCAGGGTGGCGCGGCTGATGCCGAGCGCGACGGCTGCCTGCGAGACGTTGCCGCTGGTGCGCGACAGTGCCCGCAGCAAGGCTGCCTTTTCCGCTTCGATAATCTCTTCCTGCTGTGAGACACCAGCTTCATGCAGCGCATCGGCGGCCGGAATGCCGGCGGCAATCCGCTTGTCGTCCAGCTGCAGCGCGATGCGGGCGGCCCGTGTCGCGCCGAGCACGAGGTCGTGCCGGTCGACGGCAAGCAGGGCGGCGGCGGAATTGGCGCCGGCCGGGACCATCAGAAAGCGGGCGCCTGTGAAGGCCGAACGGAAGAGGTTGAGTTCGATACGCATCGCCGCATCGCGCACGGTCTGCGTCAGGATCGCCAAGGTCATCTCGTTGACGTCTTCACGGCAGGTGGAGATGTCGAGGGCTGCGGCCAGCCGGCCACGATGATCGCGGATCGGCGCGGTCGTGCAGCTGAGGCTGGTATTCGAGCAGAAAAAATGCTGGTCGCGGAAGATGGCGACGGCGCGCTCGTCGGCAAGTGCGGTGCCGATGCCGTTGGTGCCGATGCTTGCCTCGGTCCAGACCGAGCCGGTCCAGAGGCCGAGTTCGTGAAATTCCTTGTCGTCGCCGGCAGCCCCACGGCGTTCCAAGGCGATGCCGTTCTTGTCGGTCAGAAGCAGGCAGCAGCCGGCCTTGCCAACGGTGTTAAAGAGGCGATCGAGTTCTTCCGTCGCGCTGGCGATCAGCTGCCCGGACTGCTCGCGGGCACGGCGGAATTCCTCGTCGGTCAGGCGCAGCGGCGCCCGTTCATCCTCGGGGGCGAGCTGGTGCATGGTCATGCATCGCCGCCAGGAGGCGACCACCGGCGAACTGGCGGCAGCGGAATCGCGCTGGGCGGACGTGTAGACATGCTCGGCATGTGCAGAGTGTTCGTGCATCGGCTCCTCCCACCGAAGTTCAGCATAGTCTGATGGAAAAGCGGCGGGTTTGCAATCAGCCGGCGCCTGGTGGTTATCCATGTGCGGCTCTTCCCGACAAAACGGTTGAATTCACATTTCGGTGTTCGAGCCGTCATCGTGTAACAAAAGACCGCTCCTGTCCGTAGTTCTGTGCAGAAACGAAGTTTGCCGGCGAGGAGATCCGACGATGATGAACAGACGATTGTTGCTGATGGGTGTCGCTTTCGGGACGCTCGCGGTTCACTTGGGCCTGGCCGGCAAGGCGTTTGCCGGCGAGACCTTCGCGGTGACGCATAGCGAGGCTGAATGGCGCAAGCTGCTGACGCCGGATCAATATACTGTCCTGCGCCAGGCGGGAACGGAATCCCCCTTTACCAGCGCCTTGCTGCACGAGGAGCGGAAGGGCAATTTCGCCTGCGCCGGCTGCAATCAGGACCTTTTTTCCTCGGCGACCAAATTCGATAGCGGCACCGGCTGGCCAAGCTTCTGGGCGCCGCTGAAAGATGCCGTCGGCACCGAGAACGACTCCACCTTCGGCATGGTGCGGACCGCTGTGCATTGTAGCCGCTGCGGTGGCCATCTCGGGCATGTTTTCGATGACGGCCCGAAGCCGACAGGGCTTCGCTACTGCATGAACGGCCTTGCCATGACATTCCATCCGGCCTCGGCCTAGCGCTGGATCCAGGCTTCGATGCCGCGCGCCGCCGCCCGGCCGGTCGCCAGACAGGCGGTGAGGAGATAACCGCCGGTCGGTGCCTCCCAGTCGAGCATCTCGCCGGCGACGAAGGTGCCCGGCAGCGCCTTCAGCATGAAGCCGTCGTCGATGCCGCTCCAGCGGATGCCGCCGGCCGAGGAAATCGCTTCGGCGATCGGCCGGGTTGCCAGAACGGGGATCGGCAGGGCTTTGATTATGCCGGCGAGACGTTCGGGGTCGGTCCGGTTGCGCTCGGGGGCGAGTTCGCGCAGCAAGGCCGCCTTGACGCCGTCGAGGCCGGCGCCCTTGCGCAGGCGGTTTGAGAAGCTCGATTTGGCATCCTGCCGCGCAAGATCGCGCGCCAGCCTTTCGGTCGTCCGGCCCGGGGTGAGGTCGAGCGTCAGGGCCGCGCTGCCGTGGGTCAGAAGCCGGTCGCGGAGGCTGGCGGCATTGGCATAGACGAGGCTGCCCTCGATGCCGCTTGCAGTGATGACGAATTCGCCGGGAAAGGTGCCGGCCTCGGATGTAGCGGTGACCGACTTCACCGGCTCGCCGGCGAAACGCTCGCTGAAATTTTGGCTCCAGCCGACGACGAAGCCGCAATTGGCGGGCTGGAAGGCGTCGATCTCGACGCCTTTCTCCGATAGCCAGGGCAGCCAGCGCGCATCGGAGCCGAGGCGCGGCCAGCTTGCGCCGCCGAGCGCCAGCAGGGCGGCGTCGCAATGGACGATGCTGCGTCCTTCGGGCGTTTCGAAAAGGTAGCCCTCCTCGGCAAAACCGACCCAGCGATGACGGCTGCGCAGCGTGACGCCCTGCGCCTCCAATCGCCTGAGCCAGGCGCGCAGCAAGGGAGAGGCTTTCATCACCGTTGGAAAAACCCGACCGGACGAGCCGACGAAAGTTTCCGTCCCGAGCCCCGCTGCCCAATCCCTGATATCGCCAGGGGTAAAGGCATCAAGCGCGGGACGCAGACGGCCGGCGGCGGCGCCGAAGCGCGTGGCGAAACGGGCATAATCTTCGGAATGGGTGATGTTCAGGCCCGACTTGCCGGCCAGCAGGAACTTGCGGGCGAAGGTCGGCATGGCGTCGTAAACCGTCACCGCATGGCCGGAGAGCGAAAGCAGTTCGGCGGCCGCAAGGCCCGCCGGGCCGCCGCCGATGATGGCAATTCGCTTCTGGTTCATGGATGCCTTCGCCCGATTCTTTCTGCTGCAGTTTTGACGTGGGCGTTGGTTGCTTGCAAGATTGTCAGTTCGTCAGTGGCGCGAATGCGTGCACTGGCCGTGGTCGGCGAGAACCTCGATGACGCGGCATTGGTCGACCCGGCCATGGCCGCAGCCTTCCACCATGGTTTCCAGCTCGGCCTTCAGCGCCATCAGGCTGCGGATGCGCTGTTCGACCTCGACGAGGCGGGCCTTGGCGATGGCATCGGCCGAGGCGCAGGATTGGTGCGGATCATCCTGCAGGGTGAGCAGCGTGCGGATCGCCTCGATCTCGAAACCGAGTTCGCGGGCATGGCGAATGAAGGCGAGGCGGCTGATGTCGGCGGGCTCGAAGGAGCGCTGGTTGCCCTCGCTGCGGCTCGGCGCGGCGAGCAGGCCGATGCTTTCGTAATAACGCACCGTCGGCACTTTGACGCCGCTCTGGCGAGCCGCTTCACCAATGGTGATCTTTTTCATGATTTTTCTCTTGCACCTCTAGTCGCTAGAGGATGTAGGAGAGATGCTTCTGTTTGACAAGGAAGCGGATCATGGCTGAAACGAGCGAGACACGATACCGGGTCGGCGGCATGGATTGCGCCTCCTGTGCAACCAAGATCGATACCGCGGTCAGGCGCGTGGCGGGTGTCGCGGATGTTTCCGTCTCGGTGATGGCCGGCACGATGACCGTCCGGCATGACGGCAGCGATCTCAAGGCGATCGAGAAGAAGGTGACGGGGCTCGGATATTCCGTCTCGCCCTTTGCCGGAGGCGTGGCGCCGACACATGACCACGGCTCGCATGATCACGGCGATCACGGCGATCACGTGGGTCACGATCACGATCACGAAGGCCATGACCACGATCACGCAGGTCACGATCACGGCCTTGCCCGTGGCGAAAAGGAAATCGAAGGTCTGCATGGACATGACCATGGGCCGACGACCGGTCCCTGGTGGCAGAGCAAGAAGGGCCGGCTGACCATCTTCTCGGGTGCAGCGCTGATTGCCGCCTATGCGATCGGCCATCTGGTGCCGGCGATCGGATCTTATGCCTTCATCATCGCCATGCTGGTCGGTCTGGTGCCGATCGCGCGGCGGGCGGTCATGGCGGCTCTCTCCGGCACGCCATTTTCGATCGAGATGCTGATGACGATCGCTGCCGTCGGCGCCGTCATCATCAATGCGGGGGAGGAGGCGGCGACCGTCGTATTCCTGTTCCTCGTCGGTGAGCTGCTGGAGGGCGTGGCCGCCGGCAAGGCGCGCGAAAGCATCCAGTCGCTGACCGCGCTGGTGCCGAAGAATGCGCTGCTCGAAGAGAACGGTCAGACGCGGGAGGTGCCGGCGGAGAGCCTTGTCGTCGGCGCGATCATCATGGTGCGTCCGGGCGACCGCATTTCGGCGGACGGCATCATCATCTCGGGCGAGAGCGCGATCGACGAGGCGCCGGTAACGGGCGAAAGCACGCCGGTGCGCAAGGGCGTCGATGCCGTCGTCTTCGCCGGAACGGTGAATGGCGACGCGGTGCTCAGGGTCCGCGTCACGGCGGCCGCTGCCGACAATACCATCGCCCGCGTCGTCAAGCTGGTGGAGGAAGCGCAGGAATCCAAGGCGCCGACGGAACGCTTCATCGATCGGTTCTCGCGCTATTACACGCCCGGCGTGGTCGTGATCGCAGCACTTGTTGCGGTCTTGCCGCCGCTGTTGTTCGGCGGCTTGTGGAATGAATGGGTCTATAAGGGCCTTGCCATCCTGCTGATTGGCTGCCCCTGCGCGCTCGTCATTTCGACGCCAGCGGCAATCGCCGCGTCGCTTTCGGCGGGTGCGCGGCGCGGGCTGCTGATGAAGGGCGGCGCAGTGCTGGAAACGCTCGGCAAGGTGACGATGGTCGCCTTCGACAAGACAGGCACGCTGACGGAAGGCAAGCCTCAGGTGACCGATATCGTTTCCTTCGGATTGAGCGAGGCGCAGGTGCTCTCGCGCGCCGCGGTGCTGGAGCAGGGTTCCAGCCATCCCTTGGCGCTGGCGATCCTTAACCGCGCCAAGGCGGACGGCCTTCCCGTGCCGCCGGCTTTCGAGCTGGAAGCACTGCCGGGCAAGGGTATCAGCGGCAAGGTCGGCGGCGAGACGCTGGACCTGCTGTCGCCGCCCGCTGCCCGCGAGCGCGGCGCGCTGGACGGCGAACAGGAAGCGCGCATCACTGTTCTGAACGACGAAGGCAAGAGTGTCTCGGTCCTGCTCGTCGATGGTGTTGCGGCCGGCCTCATCGCCATGCGCGACGAGCCGCGCGGGGATGCGCAGGCCGGGCTCTCCACACTGAAATTGGCAGGCGTCAAGGCGATCATGCTGACGGGCGACAACAAGCGAACGGCGGCAGCCGTTGCCGGCATGCTCGGCATCGACTGGCGCGGCGAGATGATGCCGGAAGACAAGCAGCAAGTCGTCGGCGAATTGAAGCGCCAGGGCTTCATCGTCGCCAAGGTCGGCGACGGCATCAACGATGCGCCGGCGCTGGCTGCTGCCGATATCGGCATCGCCATGGGCGGCGGCACCGATGTGGCGCTGGAGACGGCCGATGCCGCCGTGTTGCACGGACGCGTCGGCGACGTCGCACGGATGATTGAACTGTCCAAACGCACGATGCGCAACATCCTGCAGAATATTACCATCGCGCTCGGGTTGAAGGCGGTGTTCCTGGTGACGACGATTGCCGGCATCACCGGGCTCTGGCCGGCGATCCTCGCCGATACCGGCGCGACAGTATTGGTAACGATCAATGCGTTGGGACTGGTTCGAATAAAGATATAAACATTTCTTTATATCTCTTGACGGCATCCGCTTGCGGGCGCATTCTCGCGGCATCGTGGTTCTGCGGATCGTTCGGTCCGGAGCTAAGAGGGAATTCGGTGCGGCGCTGTGTTGAATTGCTGCATAATTTTATCCTGAAATGGAATCCGATTTCAGGAATTATGCAGTAGCGCCCAATCCGAAGCTGCCCCCGCAACTGTAGGCGGAGAGCCGCCGTCCAATTGACGTCACTGGGAAAGACGCCCGGGAAGACTGGACGGTGGCAACGACCCGCAAGTCAGGAGACCTGCCACGATCGATAACGTCCACGGGCGGGGTGTCCCGGTGTGCCGCCTTCTGCGAAACGGTACCTTCATGTCCGTTCGTCGATGCGTCTCGCCAGTGCCTTGCCCATAACCTTCGGGGTAAGGAAATGAGCATCAAGACTGCAAATCTCGGCTTTCCGAGGATCGGAAGCCACCGCGAACTGAAATTCGCGCTGGAAAGCTACTGGGCCGGCAAGAGCAACGCGGCAGCACTCCTGGAAACGGCGAAAAAGCTGCGCGCCGAGAACTGGGAGCTGCAGCAGCAAAAGGGGATCGCCATCATCCCCTCCAATGACTTCTCGCTCTATGATCATGTTCTCGATCTCGCGGTGATGGTCGGCGCGATTCCGGCCGCTTATGGCTGGAAGGGCGGTCCTGTCGATCTCGACACCTATTTTGCGATGGCGCGCGGCTCGACCGGCGAGAGCCATCACGGCGATTGCGGCCATGTCCACCATGGTCACGGGGTGCCGGCGCTGGAGATGACCAAATGGTTCGACACCAACTACCACTACATGGTTCCGGAACTCAGGCGTGACCAGGCGTTCACGCTGACTGCGAATAGACCGCTGGAGGCATTCCTGGAGGCGAAGGCGCTAAGTATCCATACGCGGCCGGTCATTCTAGGGCCAGTCACCTTCCTGAAACTCGCCAAATCCACCGAGGCCGGCTTCGACACGGTCGAGCTGCTCGACCGGCTGCTGCCGGTCTACGCCAAGATATTTGCCGAGTTGAGTGCGGCAGGTGCCGACTGGATACAGGTCGACGAGCCATGCCTCGTCCTCGATCTTTCCGACAGCGAGCGCGCCGCGCTCAACCAGACTTACCGGGCGCTTGGCGAAGTGGTGCCGGATCTCAAGATCATGCTCGCCGGTTATTTCGGCGACTTGGGCGACAATCTTCCGGCGGCAATTGAGTTGCCGGTCGCAGGCCTTCATGTCGATCTGGTGCGCGGGCCGCAGCAGGTCGAGATTCTCCTGGAAAGGACTCCTGATAGTCTCGTGCTGTCGCTCGGCGTCATCGACGGACGCAACATCTGGCGGGCCGATCTAAACGCCATCCTGAACAGGATCGCGCCGCTGGTTTCCAGGTTAGGGGAACATCGACTTCAAATCGCGCCGTCCTGCTCCCTCCTTCACGTGCCGATCGATCTCGATCTGGAAGCAGGGCTCGACGGCGAGCTGAAAACATGGCTCGCCTTTGCGACGCAGAAGCTGGACGAGCTTGCCGTGCTCGGCAGCGGTGCTGCGGACCGGAGCGGCGTTATCGGTGCGCTTGAAGCGTCTTTGCGCGCCGTCGCTGCCCGCGCCTCTTCCTCAAGGGTTCATGACGCCGGAGTTGCGGTGCGATTGGCAGGCATCGACGGGAGGATGAAACGCCGAGGTCGCGCATTCCTCGCGCGCAAAGCGCTTCAGGACGACCGGTTGCGACTGCCGCTCTTCCCTACGACGACGATCGGTTCCTTTCCGCAGACGCCGGAAGTGCGCAAGTCGCGCGCGGCCTATGTCAAGGGTGCGATCAGCGGCTCCGATTACGAGGCCTTCCTCAGAAAGGAGACGGAATCGGCGATCCGCTGGCAGGAGGAGATCGGACTCGACGTGCTCGTTCACGGCGAGTTCGAGCGTAACGACATGGTGCAGTATTTCGGCGAGCAGCTTTCAGGCTTCGCCTTCACCGCCCATGCCTGGGTGCAGAGTTACGGTTCACGCTATGTCCGTCCGCCGATCATCTTCGGCGACGTCTCGCGCCCGAAGCCGATGACGCTGGAATGGTGGCGTTATGCGCAATCGCTGACGGAAAAGCCGGTGAAGGGCATGCTGACGGGGCCGGTGACGATCCTCAACTGGTCCTTCGTCCGCGACGATCTTGCGCGTGCAGATGTCAGCCGGCAGATCGCGCTGGCGATTCGCGACGAGGTGACCGATCTCGAAAAGGCGGGTGCGGCGATGATCCAGATCGATGAGGCGGCACTTCGTGAAGGCCTGCCGCTGCGTCAGGCGGACTGGAAGGCCTATCTCGACTGGGCGGTGGAAAGTTTCCACCTGTGCTCGACCGGCGTTGCCGACGAGACACAGATCCACACCCACATGTGCTATTCGGAGTTCAACCAGATCATCGGCGCCATCGCCGCGATGGATGCCGACGTCATCTCCATCGAGACTTCCCGTTCGAAGATGGAGCTACTGGAAGCCTTCCGAAGCTACAAATATCCGAACGAAATCGGCCCCGGCGTCTACGATATCCATTCGCCGCGCGTTCCCGAGGTCGCCGAGATGACCGAGCTCATGCAGCTTGCCCGCGGGCGACTCTCGGACGGGCAGTTGTGGGTCAATCCGGATTGCGGCCTGAAGACCCGCAAATGGGAAGAGGTGCGTCCGGCACTCGTCAACATGGTCGCCGCCGCTCATGTGTTGCGGACCACGGGCCGGTGAAGGGCGCTTAAATCTCCGAACAATCTCGAGGAGCCGGCTTTTGCCGGCTCCCTTTTATAAATGAGTTCTCCACAGCGCTTTTCCGTTAACGCTTCGTTATCCACATCATACACAGGCACGGCGATTCGTCCCCGCCATTGCTGCGCCGCCACAACAACTTGTTGACGTCATCAGCGATTCGAGTACCATATATAGTGTTCGAGGTTCCGTCGATTCGTAGGGATTGATGGCTAAGACGGGAATTCGGTGCGCTTCGCCATCATGGTGCGGCAATGCCGGAGCTGCCCCCGCAACTGTAAGCGGCGAGCAACTGTCCGATTTCAGGTCACTGGAGCATGATGCTCCGGGAAGGCTGGGGCAGACTGCTTTGACCCGTGAGCCAGGAGACCTGCCTCGAGCAAAACGTCCACGGGCGGGGTGTCCGGAAGGTCGCGTTGCATGGCTGCGGGGAATCTCCGCGTCGCGTTTCGCAGGCCCGAACCACCGCCCCGAAACCTTCGTATTGAGCTACTTCGGGGTGAAGTCATGTCAGCATCTCAGTTCAGGCCGCCACCCGCTAGAGGTAGAGGGCGGAGTATGCTCAGCGGCTAAACGGCCGCATAGCTCAGATCATCGAAGAATTTTCGACGGATATCGACAGATTTCCGATCGATGTCCTGCGCCCAATCGCGTCGTCACGAGGAATATCATGACCATTACCGTCTACAGCAAGCCTGCGTGCGTCCAGTGCACTGCCACCTACCGCGCTCTCGACCGCATGGGCGTCGATTATGACATCGTGGATATCTCGCAGGATGCCGAAGCGCTCGATCGCGTCCGCAGCCTCGGCTACATGCAGGCGCCAGTCGTCATCGCCGGCGAGCGGCATTGGGCGGGTTTCCGTCCCGACATGATCAGCGCGCTCTCCTGATCGGGGCAAGGCGATGGGGCTGATCGTTTATTATTCTAGCCGATCCGAGAATACCCATCGCTTCGTCGCCAAGCTCGGACTGCGCGCGGCACGCATTCCGACAGGCGGCGCAGAGGCGTTCCACATCCGCGAACCCTTCGTGCTTGTCGTGCCGACCTATAGCGGCGACGGCGGCCGAGGGAACGTAAAGGGGGCCGTTCCAAAGCAGGTGATCCGCTTCTTGAACGATGCGGAGAACCGAGGACACATCCGCGGCGTGATCGCCGCGGGCAACAGCAATTTCGGCGAGACATACGGGCTCGCCGGCGACGTGATCTCGCGCAAATGCCAGGTGCCGTACCTCTACAGGTTCGAGCTCATGGGCACCGAGGAGGATGTCGCCAAGGTCAAAGACGGAATGGAGCGATTTTGGACACGGGAACACCTTTAACGCGGGATGCGGGCGCAAAACCGCATAACACTTTTGCTCATCCAGCTGCCGAACGCCCTTTGAAAGCGGCGGAGACACTCGACTATCACGCGCTGAACGCGATGCTGAACCTCTATGACGAGGAGGGACGGATCCAGCTCGACAAGGACCGCATGGCGGCCAAGCAGTATTTTCTGCAGCATGTGAACCAGAACACGGTGTTCTTTCACAATCTGCGGGAAAGCTCGATTACCTCGTGACCGAAGGCTATTACGAGCAGGAGGTTCTCGACCAGTATTCCTTCAATTTCGTCCGCGACCTGTTCGACCAGGCCTATGCCAGGAAATTCCGGTTTCCCACCTTCCTCGGCGCCTTCAAATATTACACCAGCTATACGCTGAAGACCTTCGACGGGAAGCGCTACCTCGAGCGCTATGAGGATCGCATCTGCATGGTGGCGCTGGCTTTGGCGCGGGGCGACGAAAGCCTTGCCCGCGACATGGTCGACGAGATCATTTCGGGCCGTTTCCAGCCGGCGACGCCGACCTTCCTCAATGCCGGCAAGAAGCAGCGCGGCGAACTCGTCTCCTGCTTCCTGCTGCGGGTCGAGGACAATATGGAATCGATCGGCCGCTCGATCAATTCGGCGCTGCAATTGTCGAAACGCGGCGGCGGCGTGGCGCTGTCGCTGACGAATATCCGTGAGGCCGGGGCGCCGATCAAGCAGATCGAGAACCAGTCGTCGGGCGTCATCCCGGTCATGAAGCTGCTCGAAGACTCGTTCTCCTATGCCAACCAGCTTGGCGCGCGCCAGGGCGCGGGCGCGGTCTATCTCAATGCCCACCACCCCGACATCGTGCGTTTCCTCGATACCAAGCGTGAGAATGCCGACGAGAAAATCCGCATCAAGACGCTATCGCTCGGCGTCGTCGTGCCCGACATCAGCTTCGAACTCGCTAGGAATAACGAGGACATGTACCTGTTCTCGCCCTATGACGTGGAGCGCGTCTATGGCGTGCCCTTTACCGAGATTTCGGTGACGGAAAAGTATCGCGAGATGGTGGCGGACGCCCGCATCTCCAAGAAGAAGATCAAGGCGCGCGAATTTTTCCAGCTGCTCGCCGAAATCCAGTTCGAAAGCGGTTATCCCTACATCATGTTCGAGGACACGGTGAACCGGGCGAACCCGATCGCCGGGCGCATTTCGATGAGCAATCTCTGCTCGGAGATCCTGCAGGTCAGCGAGGCGAGCGAATACGATGACGACCTCTCCTACAAACATCTCGGCAAGGATATTTCCTGCAATCTCGGTTCGCTGAACATTGCCGCAGCCATGGATTCCGCCGATTTCGGCAGGACGATCGAAACCTCGATCCGGGCGCTGACGGCCGTCTCCGACATGAGCCACATCGCCTCGGTGCCCTCGATCGAGAAGGGCAACGACGAGAGCCATGCGATCGGCCTCGGCCAGATGAACCTGCACGGCTATCTCGCTCGCGAGCGGATCTTCTATGGTTCGGAGGAAGGCGTCGATTTCACCAATATCTATTTTTATACGGTGACCTATCACGCGATCCGCGCTTCGAACCTCTTGGCGGTCGAGCGCGGCACGAGCTTCAAGGGCTTCGAGAACTCGAAATATGCCTCCGGCGAATATTTCGACAAATATACCGACCAGCCCTGGCAGCCGGCGACGGAGAAAGTGAAGACGCTGTTTCAGACGGCCGGCATCCATATTCCGACACAGGAAGATTGGGTGGCGCTGAAGAAGGCTGTCATGACCTCCGGCCTTTATAACCAGAATCTGCAGGCGGTGCCGCCGACCGGATCGATCTCCTACATCAATCACTCGACCTCCTCGATCCATCCGATCGTCTCGAAGATCGAGATCCGCAAGGAAGGCAAGATCGGCCGCGTCTATTATCCGGCGCCGTTCATGACCAACGACAATCTCGATTATTATCAGGACGCCTACGAGATCGGGCCGGAGAAGATCATCGATACCTATGCGGCGGCGACCCAGCATGTCGACCAGGGCCTGTCGCTGACCCTGTTCTTCCGCGACACGGCAACGACGAGGGATATCAACAAGGCGCAGATTTACGCCTGGAAGAAGGGCATCAAGACGATCTACTACATCCGACTTCGCCAGATGGCACTTTCGGGTACGGAAGTGCAGGGCTGTGTGTCCTGTACGCTGTAATTTGGTTTCGGCCGTGAGCCTTTAAGCGAGTGGCCCCCTCATCCGCCTGCCGGCACCTTCTCCCCGATAGGGAGAAGACATCTGCGGCAGGCGTGACATCCCCTCGCCCCTCGGGGAGAGGGCAGGGTGAGGGGCTCCGAACGCTAGCATCTAATGGAGAGACATAATCACCATGAACATCGCCGTAAAGCCCATCTCCCGCGTGCGCGCCATCAACTGGAACCGCATCGAGGACGATAAGGATCTCGAAGTCTGGAACCGCCTCACCGGCAATTTCTGGCTGCCGGAAAAGGTGCCGCTGTCGAACGACATTCCTTCCTGGGCGACGCTGACGGCGGCCGAGCAGCAGCTGACCATCCGCGTCTTCACCGGGCTGACGCTGCTGGACACGATCCAGAACGGTGTCGGGTCCATCAGGCTGATGGAGGATGCGGTAACGCCGCATGAGGAGGCGGTGCTTTCGAATGTCTCCTTCATGGAGGCGGTGCATGCACGCTCCTATTCCTCGATCTTCTCGACGCTGTGCTCGACTGTTGATGTCGACGATGCCTACCGCTGGTCGGAGGAAAACGAATTCCTGCAGCGCAAATCGGCGCTGATCATGGAGCAGTATCGCTCTGGTGATCCCCTGAAGAAGAAGGTTGCCAGCGTCTTCCTCGAAAGCTTCCTGTTCTATTCCGGCTTCTACCTGCCGATGTACTGGTCGAGCCGCGCCAAACTCACCAATACGGCCGACATGATCCGGCTGATCATCCGCGACGAGGCGGTGCACGGCTATTATATCGGCTACAAGTTCCAGCGCGGACTGGAGCTGCTCGGGGAAGAGAGAAGGCAGGAGATCAAGGATTTCGCTTTCGACCTGCTGCTCGAACTCTACGACAACGAGGCTCGATATACCGAGGCGCTCTATGACGGCGTCGGGCTGACCGAAGACGTCAAGAAATTCCTGCATTACAATGCCAACAAGGCGTTGATGAACCTCGGTTACGAGGCGCTTTTCCCGGGCGAGGCCTGCAAGGTCAACCCGGCGATCCTGTCTGCGCTGTCGCCGAATGCCGACGAAAACCATGACTTCTTCTCCGGCCCCGGTTCCTCCTATGTTATCGGCAAGGCGGTGGCGACCGAAGACGAGGATTGGGATTTTTGAGGTTTGACCGCAGTTTCCCCTTATCATTTGCTTGCCCGTCGACCACATACAGCGGAAATCGAGTTCGGTCCTTTTCGGGTGATCTGGCGTAACGGGAGTTTTTGATGTCGTCTTTTCCAAACAAGGCCGGGAGTGCCGTCGAGGCGGAGGAGGGTGTCTGGCCGATCCGCAGAAGGCGGGTTCTCGACTGGCTAGTGAACGAGACGCGCAGCGAACGTTTCATCGACAATATCCTGGTGGAAATGTGCGGGAAGCTGCTTTCGGCGGGGGTGCCGGTGGCGCGGGCGACGTTGCATTTCCGCACGAACCATCCGCAATGGGTCGGCGCCCGCATCCTCTGGAAGGACGGTCTTGCGGAGGCGAAGATCGACACATTCGCCTATGGTGTCGAAAACACGCCGGAGTTTCTGAACAGTCCGATCAATGCGATCCATCAGGGTGCCGAGGAGCTGCGCAAACGGCTGGAAGGCGCAGCCGACGGTGACCTGGATGCATTCTATCAGGAACTGCATGACGACGGCCTGACCGAATATATCGCCTGGCCGGTCGAGCACACCTTCGGCAAACGGCATGTCGTGACATTTTCCACCAGCCGACCGGGTGGCTTCGAGCGCGAACATGTCGATTTCCTGCGCGATCTCCTGCCGGCCCTGACGCTGGTCAGCGAAATCAGGCTGAAGAACATCATGGCGCGCACGCTGCTGCAGACCTATGTCGGGCCGCATGCGAGCGAGCAGATCCTGTCGGGCGTGACGACGCGCGGCAGCGGCGCAACCGTCGGCGCGGCGATCATGATCTGCGACCTGCGCGACTTTACGGCGATTTCCGATCTCTGGCCGCGCGACGATGTCATCCACCTGCTGAACGACTATTTCGACGCCATGTCGGATCCGATCGAGCGTTATGGCGGCGAGATCCTGAAGTTCATGGGCGACGGATTGCTGGCGATCTTCCCGCTGACCAAGGAAACGGCCTGCCTCGATCTGCTGCAGGCAATCCGCGAGGGGCAGGCGTCGATGGCCGAGTTGAACAAGGAACATGTGCGCATGGGGCGCGAGCCGCTACGCTACGGCGTCGGCGTGCACGTCGGCGATGTTATGTACGGCAATATCGGCTCGCGCCGCCGGCTGGATTTCACCGTCATCGGCCCGGCGGTCAATGTCGCCTCGCGGCTGGAAAGCCTGACCAAGGAGGTCAAGCGTCCGGTGCTCTTGTCGCGGGCCTTCGTCGAAATGGCAAGCTGCGCGAAAGACATGGACAGTCTCGGCACCTTCCCGCTGCGCGGGCTCGGAGAGCCTGTCGATGTCTTCGCCTTTCCGGAACGATAGACCGGCTCACACGCCGCGCTTGTTGCCCCACAGCAGCACGTGCAGCTGCGGCAGCACGCGCGGGGCAAACCATCCGTCGGCGGTTACCTTATCGATTAGCCAGTGCATCCTGTCCATGAGGCCATCGATATCGATGCGGGCGTCGTCGTCATCAGGCGGCGGCGGTGTATGGTTGCCCGGCTGGAGAAACAAGGGAATATAGGGATAACGCTCGCCCACCCGTTGCGCGAAGGCGTAATCGACGTCGTCGAAGACGACGATTTTCAATGCGATCTCCGGTCCGCCGGCGGCATGCCGTAGACAATTGTCGATCTCACCCCAATCGGTCAGCATTCCGCTCGACGGCGGCTTGGGGCTCAAGACCAGGACGTCTAGATCGCGAAACCAGTCTCTGGCCACACTTCCCTGCGTTTCCAGCGCGAAGCGGTATCCCTGGGAATGGCCGAGCTCGATCAGCGGCCCCAGAGGTTGGATCGCCGGATTGCCTCCGGAAAGGGAAATCGTCATCGGCCTGCCGCCGGAAAGCCTCGTCACCTCCTGCCAGATCGCATCGACCGCCATCGGAATCCATTGATCCCGGTAGGCGCTGTCGACCGCGTGAAGACTATCGCACCAGGAGCAGCGATAGTCACAGCCGCCTGTCCTGACGAATACTGTCGGCAGTCCGATCAAAACGCCTTCGCCCTGGATGGTCGGGCCGAAGATCTCACTGACGCGAATGGTCCCTGCGCTCATGGCCGGTACTCCGCCCAGGTCTTCGGCGTCTCGCTGATGCGGACGGACGATGTCTCCGGGAAGCGCTGCTTGCACCAGTCGTAAAAGTGCTTTGCCAGGAACTCGGATGTGACTTTCGAATGGCCGAAGACCTCGTTCAGATGGCGATGATCGAGCGCCTCGTCGATATAGCGCTTGAGCGGCGAGAGGTCGTGATAGTCGCGCACGAAGCCGTCGTCATTGAGGCTTTCGGCCGCGAGTTCGACGACCACGATATAGTTGTGGCCGTGAAGCCTGGCGCATTGATGATCGGCGGGCAGGTGGTCCAGCTGGTGCGAGGCGGAGAGATGAAACTCCTTGGTGATGCGGTACATCAACGCACCTCCGCGGCGGAATATTGCGACACCGCTGCCTTCCAGAAATCCCCGTCTTCGTACTCGGTGGGATCGGGAATCTCTGCAAGGTGGAAGGCCTCGCGGCGTTCGACGCAGGTTCCGCAACGCCCGCAATGGAGCCTGCCGCCCTTGTAGCAGGACCATGTTTCCACAAACGGTGTCGCATGTTTCGCGCCGTCGGCCACGATCGCCGCTTTGGGAGCATCGACATAGGGTGCGAGCAGTCTGACACTGGCATAACCGTCCAGAGCTTCGTTCTGCATATGCTGGAAGGCGTCGATGAAGCCCGGCCGGCAATCGGGATAGATGAAGTGGTCGCCGCCATGCACGGCGACGGCGACGGCATCCGCCTTCTGCGCGGCCGCCAAGCCGAACGCGATCGCCAGCATGATGGCGTTACGGTTCGGCACCACGGTGGCTTTCATGGTCTCCTCGGCGTAATGGCCATCCGGGACCTCGACATTGTCGGTCAGGGCCGATCCGCCGAGATGGCCGCCGATGGTGGCGATGTCGATGATATGATGGGGAACAGCAAGGCGTGCGGCGCACCGGGCGGCGAAATCGAGTTCCTTGCGATGCCGCTGGCCGTAGTCGAAGGAGACGAGGCCGATAAGCTGTTGTTCCGCTGCTATTTTGTGAGCAAGCGAAACGGAGTCGAGTCCGCCGGAGCAGACGACAATAGTCTTCATATTTTGGATCCCTTGTTTTGACCGGGTGGGCTGCGACCGGATTACGGCGTGCTTCTAGGGCAAATCACGCCTGTTGGGAATAGGCTTCAGAGGGATTAGCCGATCGGGAAATTGATCTGCGGCGGCAGCAGCAGATGCAGGTCTTCGGCGTCGGGGTTGTTGATGCGCTGCAGCAGCATGCGCCCGAGATCCTCGCCCGCCGCCGTCAGGTCCTCGTGAATGGTGTCGACCTTCGGCTGCAATTGGGTGAGAAGGCGGGATGTTTCCTTGGCGACGATATCGTAGTCGACAGCCAGTGTCCGGCCGGCGTCGCTCATGCCGCTGATGACGGCGAGTGCGGAGACTTCGCCCGGACAAATGAAGCCGTCGGGCGCATCCGGGGCGGCGGCGCGGCTGCAGATGCAATCGCGCAGCACATCCGCCGGCGTGTCGAGATCGACCGTTTCGGGGATCTCATAGGCAATGCCGGCTTCGCGCACCGCCGTCATGAAGCCGTGCAGGATATGCTGGCAGAAGGTCAGCCTTTTCGGCGGCAGGATCACTGCCACCTTTCTACGGCCCTTCGCAATCAGCCGGCGTGTCGCCTCGTAGGCAAAGGTGAAATTGTCGTAGTCGACATAAGGGTGGGGCGTCGAAAATTCCGTGCGGCCGTGACAGATGAAGGGAAAGCCGGTTTCGAACAGCAGGCGGACGCGGGCATCGAGCGGTTCGGTCCGCGTGAAGATCAGCCCGTCGGCAAGGTGGTTGCGGACGATATATTCGGCGGCCTCGACATCGGTCGTCGACAGGAAGTTCGGGGCGACGACGAGGTGATAGGAGGTTTCCTTCAGCGCCTTGGCGATGCCGTACATGATCGAGGTGCTGAAACCGACCACTTCCTCGTGCGAATCGAGCAAGATGGCGATGACATTGGTGCGGCCGGTCTTCAGGCGCTGCGCGGCCCGATCTGGGAGATAGCCGATCTCGCGGGCGATGCGGTGCACGCGCTGGCGGGTTTCCAGTGAAATCTGCGGCGCATCGGAGAGGGCGCGTGACACCGTCGTCACCGCAAGGCCGGCGATCGTGGCGATCGTCCGCAAGGTCGGCTTGCCGCGCTTATGGGTGATATCGAGATTTTCGCCGCGTCGCGGCCGGGACGGTTCGGTCACTTTCGGCTTTCCGTGCTGGAATTGGCGATACAATAACACGATGACTCGGACGCGCAATCGAGGAATGAAAACGTTTTAAATTTTTGCGATCTGTTAGCCAAATCAATAATATACATAAAATTCAATAGGATATCGAAATAGGCATATTTTTCTCGGGAGTCGAGAAAGGGCTTGACGATCAGAGGCTTATAACGTTTTAAATTAGCAACCGCGCGGAGGAGTGCGGCCGATGTCGACCGCCGGAACGGTGGAAAACATCGGGCGGCAGGGAGGGCCCGCCGCCGATTTCAATGGGAGGAAATTCATGCGCAAGTTTTTGAGCTCGGCGGCCATTGCCGTCGTGATGATGGCTGGCCTTGGTGCGGCGCAGGCTGCCGACGTAAAAGAGGTTCAGATGCTTCACTGGTGGACGTCAGGCGGCGAGGCAGCGGCGCTGAACGTTCTGAAGCAGGATCTGTCGAAGGAAGGCTTTGCCTGGAAAGACGTGCCGGTTGCCGGCGGCGGCGGTGATGCGGCGATGACGGCGCTGAAGGCGATGGTGGCGGCCGGCACCTATCCGACGGCCTCGCAGATGCTGGGCTACACCGTGCTCGATTACGCCCAGGCCGGTGTGATGGGCGACCTGACCGAGACGGCGAAGAAGGAAGGCTGGGACAAGTCGGTGCCGGCCGCACTTCAGAAGTTCTCGGTCTATGACGGCAAATGGGTCGCCGCCCCGGTCAACGTCCATTCGGTCAACTGGCTGTGGATCAAC
>Ga0123341_1000054_pt1 | contig 48678 bp, 44 predicted proteins | sample Turbeapinknodule_FD_89959 | JGI IMG/M metagenome (GOLD analysis project Ga0123341, IMG submission 89959) | Root nodule microbial communities of legume samples collected from Mexico - Turtle bean Mexico pink nodule | ecosystem: Host-associated > Plants > Roots > Nodule | place: Mexico: Nepantla...
CGCGACACGGCTCTTGCCGGATGCCGGCACGCCGTTGACCATCACCAGTCGCTTCGCCGCCAGGGGTACTGCAGATGAAACTAGGTCCCACGCTGACAAGCCTGATCCGATCACGCCGGCATCGTCATCCAGGAGTGCGGAGCGGACGTCGACTTGGTACCAGCTCCGATTCTCTGGAAGGAATTCCAATGCTCTAAACGCGGCACGACCCATGCCGCCTCCAAGCAGGGCGACGTCCGGGTCGAACGCCGCGCAGAGTGTATTGATTGCAGCTCGCAACGGACCGGCCCACGCCCTTATGACGCCGATGGCAGCATCGTCTCCGGCTTCAGCCAGTGGCAGTATGTGCTCGAAACGGACGTCGGAAGAGTAGCCAGCCTCGGTGAGGTGTCGTCGCAGCGAGGGTCCTGATGATTCAGTCTCAACGCAGCCGCGCTGGCCACACGGGCAGGGATGGCCGTCAATGTTTACGACAATGTGGCCGAGCTGGCCGGCACAGCGTCGTCCGTTGACGATGTGGCCGTTTTCCATGACGGCGCCGCCGATTCCCGTTCCGATCGTCAGCATCACTGAGTTGCGCTCGTCTCTCGCTGCACCTATCCGAGCTTCGCCGATCAGCGCCATGCTGCAGTCGTTGGACACGCGCACAGGATAGTTGAAGCACTCGTGCAACTCGCGCTTCAAATCGACGCCGGACAGGTCAAGGAAACCGCCCGATATGATCTGTCCAGTCCACCCATCCACGCGCCCGGGAATGCCAGCGCCGATAGCTTTGGCTCCCGGACCGTCCATCTCTCTAATCAAGCTCTTGATGAGTTCGAGCGCCGTCGCCGGATCGCGGCTCCCGGCGATCGAAGCCTTCCTCAGGATCTCCCCGGATGGGGAAATCCTCGCGGCCCGCATGTTAGTTCCTCCGACGTCGAGGCCGATCGCAAATTCTTCAAGGGACATGCGTCTCTGAACCTTAGGCTGCGACGCCTTCTGCGCCGCGATAACGTCGTACGATAGCTTGGATGTCTCCCAGCCGCGAGACCGCAATCGTGGAGAGTTTTTCCTTGGTTGCGTTCCGATCGAGCGAGATGCAATCCTTCCAGAGAGAGCGGCCAGCGATCACTCCGGAAGCGCCGTTTTTCATTGCTGCCTCTACCTGTCCGAGGAATGTCTTATGGTCGACGCCTGCCGATAGGACTGCCCACGGCACGTCACCGGCAATTTTCGTTACTTCGGCGCAGGCTTCTTCGGTGCCCGGATAGGGGATCTTCAAGACCTTGGAGCCCAGTTCCAGGCAGGCACGCGAGCCTTCAACGATCAGGCTTGGAATCTTTGACTCGTATTCTTCCTTGCTTTCACCGTCCAACTGGTAAGTCAGAAATTCCACCACCAGCAACAGGTCCTCTGCTGCAAAGTCTTCGATGCTGCGGCGAAGGGTTTCGAGGTTCTGAACATTGGCCGCGGGTGTATCCATACGGAGGTAGACCATGATCTTGCCGCCGGTGGCGCCAAGTTCGCGAACCTTCCTTGCGTCGATCCCGTCAACCATCTTGGAAATCCGATAGCCTTCTGGGGAGGAATCCCAACCGGAAGCGTCAATGCCGATCAGTAGTGCGGTATCTCTGGGTAGAATGTCATTGTCCACCAGACCGGGAACCGCACATATAGGGTCAACGAGGACACAACCGGCCTTGGAGGCGAGGTAGCGTGTGATGTCGCACTTCGTGTCGCCCAAGGTTTCGTTGGTTATCTTTGCCTGCTCCTCTGGCGCTGTGGCCAGCAGCGTCCGCATGCCTCCGCGCTGGTCGCACGCGATCACCATCATCGCTCCGCTGGCGTCACAGATCTGGTGGTACCCGCGTCGCTCGGCAGTAGTCATCGGTGTCATTCTAAGTCTCCTCTAAAACGTGTCGCGTGGCGGTGTGAAAGGGTCCATCCTGCTGGAAACAGGGCACAGGTCCTCGATCCGCGCCCACGCAGGTCTCGCCTGGCAGATGCGGTCTTCGATTGAATTATCGATCAGTTCGGTGTAACTTTCGACCGCATGTAACACGTTGCAGAAAGGAATTGCAAGCTGCTTCCGCAAACATCGCAAGACACGACGTCTCGCGCGACCCTGCACATGGTTGCGAAACTCCACTACGAGTCGGAGATGCCGCAGATTGAAATTGCCCGGAAGCTGGGCGTTTCGGCTGCAACGGTGTCGCGTCTCCTTCAGCGCGCGAGGGCACTTGGCATCGTGAAGATCGAGGTCATGGACCTCGCTCTGCCTGATGAGATTACCGGGCAACTGGTCGAGGCGCTTCAACTGAAGCGGGCGGCTGTCATCGATACACCGTCATCGGGAGTGCTCGCGGCGCTCGCCACGCCCCTTGGGAACCTCCTGAAAGAAGAAGAGCTCGCGAAGGGTTCGGTGATCGGAATCGGCTGGGGACGAGCAGTAAGAGAGATCATTCACGCTGGCCTGCCGAAAATTCCGGACGTTCACGCCGTCGCTCTGAATGGAGGTCTCCAGCAGTCAGCCCCGCACTTCCAGATCAACGAGTTCGTGCGTCAGGCCGCCGATCAGCTTGGAGGCTCTGCACACTTCCTTCACGCCCCATATCTTTCATCGGTCGAGCTTAGAGACGCCTTTCTGAGCGATCCCGTCGTCCAACAGACAACCGGTCTTTGGGATCGCCTTGACTGCGCGATCGTGGGTATCGGACTTCCGCACGATATCAATCCGCCTGAGGCGAGCGCCGCAACTGCCAACGAACAGGCAATCGGAGGAGCCGTGGGTGATGTCATCAGTCACTACGTAGATCTCGCCGGAAACCTGCTTCAGTGGGAAGGCGAGGAGCGGATGATAGCCGCGTCGGTCGAGCAACTGCGGAACGTAGGGCTCTCGATCGGTGTAGCGGCAACGGTCGAGAAGGCTGCTGGGATCATCGGGGCCGCCCGCTCGGGCATGATCAATGCGCTGGTCACGGACACGACCACGGCGCTTGCAATCCTCGATGTCCTTCAAATCAGACAGGAAAGCCCCTGACCCGCCGCAAGATGTCGAGAAACGAATTTCTGAAAAAAATTTCTTGACGTTGAGCATGCGATGTCGTGAATATCCCGTACCCAGTCTCGGGTGTTCGCCGTCAGCTCCGGACACCAATACGCAACCCGCCGGCTCCGCGGCGGGCGGATTCGCGCGCCTGTAAAAGCGACTTCGTCACCCGTTTCTGTGTTGCCGCCGGTGATGCGGCTTTGGATGCGAGGCGCTATGAACGGGCTTACCAACAGAACCATCCTCGTGACGGGTGCAAGTGGCGGCATTGGGGCTGCTACAGTCCGTGAACTTGTTGCAGCGGGCGCAACTGTTTACGCAGGTGGCCGGGACACGCGAATGCTCGAAGCGCTCGCAGAGGAAACTGGCTGCCTGCCCTTGAAATTCGATCTGTCCGACGAGGAGAGCATCCGCGCGGCCGTCGAGGGGCTTCCTCTGTGGGGACTGGTGAACTGCGGCGGTTTCGGCGGTGAGATCGCAACGCCGATGGAGACGGACATTGCGGTCTTCGATCGCGCGATTGCAGTCAACGCGAGGGGCGCGTTACTTGTCACCAAGTATGCGTCCCGCTTCATGGTCGAGGCCGGCGAAGGCGGATCCATTGTCAATGTTTCGAGCCAGGCTGCGCTGATGGGGCTGGATGGGCACATCTCCTACGCAGCGTCCAAGGCGGCACTCGACAGCATGACCCGGACTTCAGCGCTTGAACTCGGCAAATACGGAATCCGCGTAAACAGCGTGAACCCCACGGTAGTGATGACGGAGATGTCCGCTTCCTACTGGGGACAGCCGAAGATCGCGGAACCTTTCCTTAAGCGCATGCCACTTGGCAGGTGGGCGACGGAAGCCGACGTCGCATCCCCTATCGTGTTTCTTCTCGGTGACGGCGCGTCCATGATCACGGGCGTCTGTCTTCCGGTGGACGGCGGATACACGATGTGCTGATCGAGTTGCGTATCTCTCCAGACCAAACATAGGCCACGAACATGCCCACCGCACTTTCAGTCAATGTCAACGCGATAGCGTTTCTCAGAAATCGCAGGGATCTGCCGTGGCCGAGCGTCGAGGGACTCGGACGCATCGCTCTTGAGGCGGGTGCCCAAGGTCTAACGGTCCATCCGCGTCCGGACCAGCGACATATCAGATTCTCCGACCTTCCTGTGCTCCGGAAACTCATCGACGCGGAGCATCCCAACGCGGAATTCAACATCGAAGGTTTTCCAACCCGGCAGTTTCTTGACCTCTGCCTCGAGTCGCGGCCAGAGCAGGTAACCTTGGTACCTGACGACCCGTCGCAAGCGACCTCCGATCACGGATGGGACTTTCGACGACACCAGGAATTCCTCACGGAAGTGGTCAGAGAGCTGAAGGATTCGGGAATCCGGGTCTCTCTGTTTGCCGACGGCGATGGCGATGTGGATGCCATGCAACTCGCCAAGAAGACCGGAGCGGACAGGATTGAACTCTATACCGGGCCATACGGTGGTCGATACGGCGATCCCGGAAGTGCCGCCAAAATTCTCGAGCTGTTGGGAGCTACTGCGGATTCCGCACATGCGCTGGGGTTGGGCGTGAACGCGGGCCACGATCTGACGGTTTCGAATCTTTCGCCGCTCATCGCCCGCATTCCGTATCTCGATGAGGTGTCCATCGGACACGAACTGACCGCGGACGCGCTCATTCACGGTATGGCAGAGACGGTTCGCCGCTTCCGGCGCGCTTGCGGGCAGGACATGGCGTAGCCAACCAACGATTGCGAGCGGATCAATGAGCAATATCGAACTTGTCATCTTCGACTGCGACGGCGTCCTTGTCGACTCTGAGATCATAGGCATCCAGATAGAGGCGGAACTCCTTCATGCCGCCGGATGCAGCATAAGCATTGAGGAACTGACGGAACGCTTCAGCGGGATGAGCTGGAGGGGCATCCTTCTGTCGCTTGAGAAGGAGACGGGGCGCCCACTCTTGGACAGGCTGTTGAACAAGACCGAGTCCCTTCTCGATACTCGCCTTCCGGAAGAGGTGCAGGCCGTCGCCGGCGTGCGCGAGGTGCTCGAAGGAATCGTCTATCCATTCTGCATCTGCTCGAACACGAAGTTGTCTCGAGTGGAGGCGATGCTGGATCGAGTGAACCTGCGTCGATTCTTCGGCGATCGGATCTTCTCGGCGAAGGATCTCGGGGAAGGGCGCTCGAAGCCGAAGCCCGACGTCTTTCTCGTGGGCGCGGAGCGAATGGGCGGCGCGCCCTCAAGGACCGTCGTGGTCGAGGATTCGGTCCACGGTGTCCATGGCGCCCACTCCGCAGGAATGACGGTCCTCGGATTCACGGGTGGCAGCCACACATACCCCGGCCATCCGGAACGGCTGCGAGAAGCCGGGGCACACTTGACCTTTTCCCACATGCGAGAGTTTCCCGGAATCCTCGCCCGGCTTGTCGCCGAAGGCGGGCGAAATGCGTCCGCCTGATTCCCGGATAAAGCGTGCGGGTGCGGTCACCAAAGAAACATTGAGAGGAGAATGACCAATGAGTAAGGAACTCGACGGCAAGATCGCCGTCATTACCGGTGCGGCTTCCGGAATCGGCCTGGCTGCCACGAAGGCGCTAGCTGCCGCAGGTGCCACGGTGGTGATGGTGGACCGAAACAAGGGAGCGCTGGATAAGCTCGTCGGCGAGATCCCGGGCCGAACTATCGCGCAGGTAACCGACCTGCTTGATCCGGAAAGCTGTGCCGCAATGGTTCCGGAAATTATCGAGAAGGCTGGGCAGATCGACATCCTCTACTGCAACGCAGGCACATATATCGGCGGAGACCTCGTCGACACGGACGCGGCGACGATCGACCGCATGCTCAATCTTAACGTCAACGCTGTGATCAAGAACGTCCACGCCGTGCTGCCCCACATGATCGAACGCGGTACAGGCGACATCGTCGTAACGAGCTCGCTGGCTGGCCACGCGGCCATCAAGCACGAACCGGTCTATTCGGCGTCGAAATGGGCCATGACCTGCTTCACGCAGACGACCCGCCGCCAGGTCAACAAGCATGGCATCCGTGTTTCCCAGGTATCGCCGGGGCCGGTGATTTCTGCCTTGCTCGATGATTGGCCCAAGGAGCAGCTCCAGGCCGCAAAGGATGCAGGCGCGCTGATCGAGCCTAGCGAAGTGGCCGATGCCGTCATGTTCATCCTGACAAGACCGCGGAATGTCACCATCCATGACATCCTGGTGCTGCCGACGAACGTTGATGCGTAAAATGATCGTGGCCGGAATCGGGAAGCGCGCAATCATGCACAGTTGCTGAGTTTGGCAGACGGACCTACGGGTGTGTGCGCGGCGTTGGTGACAACGCGCACCACCAGCCTTCTGCTTTGACACGGAATTTAGGCAGGGGTCGATGGTAATAACTTCGATTACTCGTCAGATCCCTGTCTCTCCGCGAGCCGAAGCCGCTCGAGTGCGTTCATCGCGTTCTCGTCTTCTAGCGACAGCTCAATCAGTCGTTTGTAGAGAGCCTGCACGTCGATCATTTCAGCGTATCGGCCTCGATCAAGGGTCCAGATTATTTTCGAGCCAGCGGTTGTGGACTGGTAAGACCGACTGGGAAGCGAATTTGCGAGATCTGCGACGTTTTTCCCATTCTCGATCACCCCGTCCGTCCACGTTCGTACCGTTTGGGCGTCACTCATCCTTCGCCAGGCTCCAATTAGTCTGCTGGGGTTTGGCATCTGCCACACCGCGCCGCTTCTGCATGCCGCCTCGACTTGGCGCCTGATTTCCAAAGCAGCACATTTAATGGTCTCCCGCGAAAACAAGGGCTGCGTTTCCGAGGCTGAATTGCTTCCGAAGATGCCATGCAGCCGTGCGTCACCCTCGACAACGTCGGCTCTGGTCTGAAGACCGCTTTGGTAGTCCACCAATATTTCAAGAACCTCTGCTCGCGCCGCCGCGTTGAGCTTGTCTAGGCCGAGCTTAATGATGTTTGACAGTCGCTGGTCATTATGGGTTACAAAAAAATTCCAGACTGTGTCCTCGCGACGGATAAGGTGGTCGGCATGGTCCAAGAGCCCACGCACAAAAGCTGGGCTCAGCAGCGGACGGGCGTAGACTGCCTCGACCAACTGATCAAGCATGGTCGCAACGCGGGAAGATGGGCCCGACGTCTCGGTGGCAAGCCGTTGGATCACTCCCTCGAGGCTTTTTGAAGGGTTCGCTGCCGTTAGCAGGGCTTCAATTTGCGATCGCGTCATCATCCGCGGATCGCGGCCGAACACAAAGTAGTTGCGATGGTATTCCTTAGTGCAGATCCTGCGCTGCTCCTTCTGAAGAAGATACACGGTTCCGTCGCCGCTGTAGGTATTCCATGCCTTTGATAGCCTCGGAAAAAGGATTGTCATCGCCTCTTTCGCTGCTTCCGGGTTTTTTGCGGTGGACGGCTCCAGCCTTTTGCCAAGGTCTTCGTCGCTCTCATACTCGTAGTCGGCGTAAGTGATCGTCTCTATCTCGTCGCGGATGAGTGCGTAGACCTCGGGGTCGAAGAGCTGGAGAGTTGTAATTCCGATGAGATCTGTCAGGTCAACGTCACCCTTCACGTTGGGCCATACGACCTGGATCGAATTGGCAAGCCTGGTGACGTCGCGGGGAGTGTCCAGGTAGGGATCGATGGCGCCGGTCAGCATTCGCTCCCAGCGCAACTCATCGGCAGGGCTTGCGTCGCCCAAAATGGCGTTGAGCCGTGTGTAGAGCAGTTGATGGAGTTCCGAATGCCAGGGCGGGGGGAGCTTCAAAGAGACTTGGACGATCTTCTCAAGAAAGTCAGAGTCGATTTTCTCAGCCGTCTGGCTCAGTGCTTTGTGAACGATGGCGTCGTCGAACGACAAAAGGTAGAGGACGTTGGGCAGGTCGCCGAGTGATTTGACCAGCGAAAATACCGCACGCATCTCACTTGGCATCAGTCGGTCAAGGTCGTCGACCACGACAATCACTCGCTGTTCGGACCTCTTCAGTGCACTGGCAAGGTTCCTCTTCGCGATTTCCAGAGACGAATCCTTGCTGAAGGCCTTTTGCCCGATTTCGCCCAGCGCCCGGCCGACCGCACCAGCCGCCGCGGCGATACCCCAGAGGGGCGCACCGGCGACGAGTGCGCCGCCTGTCGCGACGGTCCCGCCGAGCGAAGGCAGGTAGCCCGCTATCCGGTTCCGCTGTCTACTCCACCAACTCCCCGGTTCGAACTGGAGCTGGGAGGCGAGCTCGCTGAAAAACGCGCGGACGAGGTTTTCCTGCCCGCTGAAATTCCAAGGATTGAACCTCACGATGTGGGTCTGACGTCGCGTCGAGAGGTCGGTCCAACGTCCCTGAAGATCGGCGTCGGAGAGGCTCTCGATCTCTTCCCGACCTTCACCGATGCCGACTAGGACCCGCAGCATTATCGTCCGCATGGCGAGCGCGATGGCGCTGCTCTTGCCCGCCCCCCAAGGGCCTTCGATGGAGATGACCAGTCCGTCTTGGGGGCTCATCTGCAGAAGCGACGTCGCCAGAGCGTCGGCGAACGACGATAGTCCGAATGCATCGTCTTCGGGACGGGATATCGGCCTGTCGCCAAAAAGCCGGCCGGTCATCAGTCCGCGCCTTCGGAAACTGTCTTGTTAATATGGAAACCCAACTTGCGTCCCTCCCGCCGGAAGGTGTGCTCCGGCAGCGGAACGGTTACAGTTGTTAGCAGCGTCTGAAAAGGTGCAATCTGAGCAGGCAAATTGGGGGGATTGCTCTGCGACTATTTCCGAATCGATCGGCCGCGAACTCTCTCGGCTGGCGGCGAAGCCGAACAATTTCGTCCGACTTCCAGCGGCCATCTCCATACGAGCGTCTTGGCCCGGCCACTGAACGTGTTTATTCACGCCCGACGAGCGCAAGATCGGGACGGTGAATCCTGTTCGACGACGATACGCCTTCTTCGTCGAAGTACTCGGGAAACTTTGCCTTGAGACCCGGCATCAGCGGAAAGATCTTCCGAAGGTGCTCGTGCATGGCGTCCGTCGCCGCTTGCGCATCGCCCTTTTCGATCGCATGCGCGATCTTCTTGTGCTGCGCGATGATCGTCGCCAAGCTATCCATGTCCGGGAAGGTCAGCGTGCGGAAACGGTTCATGTGGAGCTTCGCGTTGCTGATGTCAGTCCAGATCTCGGGGAACCCGACCGCCACGGCGATGTACTGGTGGAAGAGTTCGTCCGACTTTGCGAATCGCCCGAAGTCGCCGATGCCTGCAAGCGTTTCCTGCAGTGCGATCTCGTCCTTGAGCTGCTTGGACAGCTCTGAGCGATCTTCGAGAAGACAGGCCTTCTGAAGAAGGCCGACCTCGACGCATTCACGAAGGAACTGGGAGTGCTCCAGATCCTTGACGCGAAGCGGAGCGACGATGGATCCGCGCTGCGCGTAGATGTCGACGAGGCCGACAGTGGCCAATCTGGCGAGCGCTTCGCGCACCGGGGAACGGCTCACATGCAGCGCATCGGAGACTGCCTTCTCTGAAAGCAGGGCATATGGCTTCAGCTTGAAGGTGATGATGAGGTTGAGAAGGATTTCATAGACCTTGCCGTACGCGGAGGGCGCCGGCGCGTCCTCGCGGATATTCAGACTTCCCAACGCCATCAAAGGTTCTCCAAGTCGCATCACCCAGCCTTCATCTTTATCGCATTGGGAGACACCGGTCTAACGGATAAATCCCGGTTTTCAGGTGAGAGCCAGACATGGCTTTGACGCGCCCGGTCCAACCGGGCAGGGCGCGTCGGTAGTCTCAGTAGCCCTTGGCGATGCTTCCCTTAGCCTGTTCGGCCCCGATGTGTGCACGATAGGAGGCGACCTCCTGCTGGCCGAACATCCGGAGGATCGAAATGTCGCTCGACGGGATCACCAGATCGAAGCCCTCGTCCAGGAGCTTCTGCCAGGATCTTCCGGCACTCGGGACAGTCCCGATCTTCTTGCCAGCCGCCTTAGCGACAGCAAGGACTTCATCCACAAGCGCGTTCACTTCCGGATGGTCCAGATCAAGTATGTGACCCGAGTCGGCGGCGAGATCGTTGCGGCCGATGAACAGCATGTCCACGCCGTCGATCTCGGCGATCGCCTTCGCATTCTTCACGCCGAGAACGGTCTCGATCTGGCAGATTACCAGCGTGTGGTCGTCGACGGTGTCCACATAGCGCTCGTTGATGCCGTAGTCCGATCCTCTGGCGATGCCTACTGCGAGGCCCCGGACGCCTTTTGGAGGGTAGCGGCATGCCGACACAACGGCCTGTGCAGCCTCGGGCGTTTCCACCATCGGCACCATGATTCCGTCGGCACCCTGATCCATCAAGGTCTTGATGATCACCGGGTCGTTGGCTGGCAGACGGATAAGCGAGGCAGCACCGGTCCCGCGGGCGGCCCGCATGACATTTGCCGCGTCGACCACCGAACCGAGGCCGTGTTCCATGTCGATCATCAGAATGTCGTAGCCGCAGAGACCCATCATCTCGGCGACTGCGGGGTTGAACAACTGGATCCAGCATCCGAAGAGCGACTTGTTGTTCGAGAGAGCAGCTTTAGCTGTGTTCGGTATCACTTTTGGAACTCCTGTCAGAATGTCGGTCAGCGTGCCGAGTAGCCGCCGTCGACCATGAGGATCTGGCCCGTTACGAAGGAACTTGCCGGAGAGCAAAGGAAGACGATCGAGTCCGCGACCTCATCGGGCTCGGCCCATCGGCCGAGAGGATGCGCAGCCTTGATTTCGGCCATACCCGCTGCCGGATCTGCCAAGCCGTCAAGGTATTTCCGAAGGAAGGGCGTGTCGATGGAGCCGGGACCGACTGCATTCACTCGGATACCGCTGCTTGCGTAGTCGATCGCCATCTGACGAACGAGCTGGAGGAGCGCCCCCTTGCTCGCGCAGTAGGCGGCCTGCGAGGGTAGGCCTACGACGCTTGAGATCGACCCAGTAGCGACGATGCAGCCCCTGCCGCTCTTCATCATTCCGGGGAGGGCGCGCTTGGACATGAGGAAGAATGACTTGGCATTTGCGTCCAGCACGCTGTCCCACTCGTCTTCAGACGTTTCATGCACGGACTTCGAGATGATGAATCCTGCGTTGCTGACCAGCACGTCGACTGTTCCAAAGCGCTTCTCGGCGACTTCATAAATACGGTCGACGTCTGCACTCTTCGTCACGTCCGCCACGACGGTCTCGATGTTGGCCGAACCGTTTTTCAGCTCTCTCACGGCATCGGTGATGTCCGTTGCGCACACGTTGGCGCCGAGTTCGAGTAGCTTGGCCACGACGGAGCGGCCGACACCACCTGCGGCACCGCTGACGACGACGTTAGTTCCATTGAGCGACTTGATCATGTTTTTTCCTCCTTTGACTTTCTGGAAGAGTACCATCGTGGTCACCGCTTCCCGCATCAGGCGGGAAAGATGACGCCCTTTTTCAGTACGATGTTGCCATAGAGCCTTGCCTCGCTCGTCTGCACGATCGCGTAGGCCTTGTTTGCGCGCGGATAGAAGTCGGGCTTCTTGACGACGGAAAGGCTCATCGCGGGCTCGTGCTTCTTGATGATTGCCTCGAAGTCCGCAAGGATTGGCGGCGGTTCGGGGACTTCGCCGACGACGTCCATGCCGACCGCTGGATCCTTAACGAACGTGTCGAGCGGCATGACGCTCAGGATCGCGTCGAGAGCGTCCGTGGCAGAGTGACCGTCGAGACGGACGAGCTTCGGGCCGGCGCTTTCGCCGGGATAGTTGCCGTCGACAATGCTGATCTCGTCGCCGTGCCCCATGGCCTGCAGGACATGGAGAAGCTGCGGTGTCAGAAGATTGGAGATACCCTTGAGCATGGCTGTTTCCGGATGGCTTTCGTTAGGCTTGCAGGATCGACTTGGCGCCGTCGCCCAGCAGGCCGCGGGTAATGCTGCCGCTTGATGGGAGAAGGGGGATGAGGCAGGACTGGACGGCGTGGTAGAGGTCGGGGCGTCCGATGAAGACGCGGTTGACTGGACGAAGCTGCTCGTCGAGCTCCGGAATCCAGCCGCCAGTTCCCGGACGACGGTCGATGAAATAGTTGTTCACGAAGCCCCAGATTCTCCGGTACCACTCTTCGAAGCGCGGGTCGTCGTCGACTGCGCCCAGAACGGCAGCAGCGCACACGCCTTCGGCGCATGGCCACCAGTAGAGGTCGCGGTCGGGGAGGTCCTCCCAGGTGAGCGTGTAGTAGAAGCCGCCGACCTTGTTGTTCCAGCCGGTCTCGACGGTCTTGATGAACAGACCCTTGGCCGCTTCAAGCATCCAGTCGTGTGTACGGCCTCCGAGTTCCCAGAGCTGCACGAGGAGACGGCTCCATTCGAGAGCGTGACCGGGCGTGGTGCCTTTCGGCCGGAACATCGGATCGCCGGCATAGTCGAGATCGACGGACCAGTCGCCACGGAAGTGCTCGGCGACGCGCCAGCCCTGTTCGCGCGCATGGCGGTTGATGATGAGCGATGCGATGCTCTCCGCCATCGAAAGCAGTTGTCGGTCGCCGGTCGCCTCATATGCAGCCATCAGGGCTTCCGTCAGGTGCATGTTGGAGTTCTGGCCGCGGTAGTCGCTGATGTCGCTCCAGTCGGCTGCGAACTCTTCCTTCGTCGCTCCCACCGATTTGTCCCAGAAGCGTTTGTCGAGCACCTCAAGGATGTCGGACATCAGGCGGTCCGCGTCGGGATGGCCCACCACCTTGGCTGAGGACGCCGCCAGGATGACGAAGGCGTGTCCGTATGCGAGCTTGTTTGGATGCGTCGCCTTCTCGTCGTCCACGCCCCAGAAGTAGCCACCGTTCTTCGCGTCACGATGGCGGTCCCATATGAAATCCATGCCGTGATCGACATTGCGGTCAGCGCCTGGAAGGCCGAGCAGGTGAGCTACCGAGAAGCAGTGAACCATGCGCGAGATGTCATGCACTTGGCGCAGTGCACCCACGTGGCCGGGCTCGGGAGGATTGTGCTGGCCGTCGTCTGCAAGTGTGGAGAACCCGCCCTTGGTGTTGAAGGCGGTGTACTGGAAGAAGTCGAAGAGCGAGCGAGCCGGGGAAAGCAGCCAGTGGCGATGTGCGTCGCGCTCGACGTAGCGGAGGCCGGTCATGCCGATCCAGCTAGGATTGGAGAGGTCAGTCATAGGGAATCTCGTGTTCGGTATGTTGGTTGACTTTTCGGGCGGCGGTCAGCCGACGTGACGTGCGAGGTTCCGGGCACCGTTAACCCGGACGTAGACGGAGTAGAGGCTCTGTGTCGCCGTTATGAAGATACGGTTTCGGTTGATGCCGCCGAAGTCGACGTTTGCGACGGCCTCGGGTATCTTGATCTTGCCGAGCAGAGTTCCATCGGGAGCGAAGCAGTGGACGCCGTCGCCCGCGCTCGCCCAGATGTTGCCCAGGCAGTCCAGGCGGAAGCCGTCGAAGACACCTGCGTCGCACGTCGCGAAGACCCGACCGTTCGACAGCTCGCGACCGCTCGCGGCAATATCGAAGACGCGGATATGGTGCGGGCCGTCCGGATCATGGCTCAGCCCGGTGTCTGAGATATAGAGCTGCTTCTCGTCAAGGCTGAACGCCAAGCCGTTAGGCTTTGCGAAATCCGTCGCGACCGCGGCTATCTCGCGGCTTTCTGGATCGATCCTGTAAACATTGGAGCCGCCGATCTCCGACGTGGCCATATGGCCCTCGTAGTCGCTGTCGATGCCATAGGTGGGGTCGGTGAACCAGATCGATCCGTCCGAGCGGACGACGACGTCGTTCGGCGAGTTGAGCTTCTTTCCGTTGTAGGAAGATGCAAGCACCGTGACGGTGCCGTCGTGCTCGCGGCGGGAGACCCGTCGTCCGCCATGTTCGCACGCGACGACGCGGCCCTGCGGGTCTACGGTGCGGCCGTTTTGGAACCCGCAGGGTGTTTCGAACACCGAAACGGTGCCACTTACCTCGTCGTAGCGCATCACGCGATCGTTCGGAATGTCCGAAAACAGAAGGTGCTTGGCTGCGGCCACGTAGGCCGGGCCCTCGGTCCAGCGGGCGCCGGTCCAGAGCTTCTCCACGTGTACGTTTTCGAAAACGAGCGAAGTGAAGCGCGGATCGATGACTTCAAAAGATTCGGATAACATTTGGGTTGCCTCCTCCAGAGGACGATCAAAGTTTGGAAAGAGCCTGCTCGAAAAAGTCGACGCCGCCGAAATTGCCAGACTTGAGGGCCATCGAAAGCTCGCCACCCGCGAAGCCGACTGTTCTAAGAACCGGCACGCCTGGCGCGATCTCCTCGCCGATCCGGAAGCCGGGAATTTCGAGATGGTCGACGACTGCTCCGGACGTCTCGCCGCCCGCGACGATCAGTCTGCGGACGCCACTATCGACCAGCGCACGAGCCAGCCGCCCGGATGCGGTTTCGATGACGTGGCTCGCCCTCGGCCAGCCATACTTGTGCTGGATGTCGCGAACGACGGTGGGATCAGCGCTCGCGGCGATCAGTACCGGTCCGCCGGAAAGCCGCTCCCGCGCCCAATCGATGGCCTCGGTAACGTCGCCGTCGCTCGAGACGAGCCGATCCGAGTCGAGTCGGAGCACGGGCATGACCTTTTCGGCCTCCGCGATCTGCTCGAGGGTGCGGGCGGAGCAGCTACCGACGACGATGGCAGCGAAACCTTGCACGGATACGCTTCCGGATGCCGTTTCGGGATCGGGGGAGACTTCGCTCGCCACCGCGCGCGCAAGCCCGAGTCCCAGTCCCGAGGCCCCTGTCGAGACCGGGGACATGATGGCTATGCGGCCGAGTGCTTCAAGGTCCGACTCCGCGACCGCGTCGGCAATGACCGAGCGCGTGCCAGCGCCCTCGAGCAGGCGCAGCTTCTTATTGATCGCCTCGCTTCCGGCGCGGATCGTCGCAAGATCAAGTAGCCCGACGGAATCCTTGGACTGCTTTGCAAGGACCCGCACAAGATTCGCATCATTCATCGGATTGAGCGGGTGGTATTTCAGCGGGCTCTCGTTCAACGGAACGTCGTCGACGAAAAGATGTCCCTTGTAGACCGTACGCTTTGTTTCCGGAAAGGCGGGAGTCACCAGCGTGTGACTTGCGTTCGCGAGGCTGCGCAACGCGTCTGTAACCTGTCCGATATTTCCTCGATCTGTGGAGTCGAAGGTCGAGCACACCTTGTACATCACATGCCGGACGCCGATCGAACGGAGCCAGGAGTACGCCTCCGTGGCCGCCGCGACCGCTTGCTCCGCGGGAACGGATCGAATCTTGAACGAGACCACGATCGCGTCGGCGCCGGACGTGTCCAACGACGTAGGTACGCCAATGGTCTGGATCGTCTTCAGGCCGTTCCTTCTCCAGGTGTTGGCCAGGTCGGAGGCCCCCGTGTAATCGTCGGCGATTGCCGCGATGAGTGCTGCCATGTCAGTTCCTCCTCTTGAAGGGTTCGAACCAGGCGAGGCCGTCTAACGTCGTGCTCGCCGGGATGTATTCGCAGCCCACGAAGCCGTCGTAGCCGGCTGCATCCATCGTCTCGAAAACAAACGGGTAGTTCAGTTCCTCGCCGCACGGCTCGTTGCGCGAGGGTACGCTCGCGATCTGGACGTGGCCGATTACGGGAAGCAGCCGTTCAAATGAGCGGACGACGTCGCCGTGCATTATCTGGCGATGGAAGACGTCGTACTGGAGCTTGATGTTCGGAAGGCCGATGTCGGCGATCGTCTGCTCGGCGAAGGAGAAGTCGTTCAGGAAATATCCCGGCATGCTCCGCGAATTGATCGGCTCAAGGAGCAGGACGAGGTTCCGCTCGTGCAGACGCCCGGCCGCATAGTCGACCGCTCGCCTGTAAGATGCTGCTGCTTCGGGATCGTGCCTGTCGGCCAGGCCCGCCATCAGGTGAAGCCGCGTTGCTCCCGTCGCCTCGGCGTATTCAAGACCGAGTTCCACACTGGCTTTCACATCATCGAAGCGATCCGGGAAGGAGGCGATGCCGCGTTCACCGGAGTCCCAGTCGCCGGGAGCAAGGTTGAACATCGCCTGCGTCAGGTGGAGAGCCTTGATCATGTCCGACAGCCGCGGAGCGGGGATGCTGTACGGAAACAAGCATTCAACAGCTCCGAATCCTGCGACCGCAGCCGCCTCATACCGGGCGGCGAACGGCACCTCGTTAAACATCATGGTTAGGTTTGCAGCGAACTTTGGCATGCGGGGCAGCCTCTCAGTGCTTGCGTTCGGGTAGCGTTGCACCCGAAAGCTGGGCATAGACCCGCGCCACCGAGGAGTCGTCGTCCTTGCCCATTCCGGCACCGGACGCGGCCAGATACATCTGCAGCGCTGCGGCGGCGATAGGCGCGGGGTAGCGTTCCGAGCGGGCCATGTCCTGGATGATGCCGAGATCCTTCACGAAAATCTCGATCGAGCTCAGCGGGCGGTAGTCGCCTTCGAGGACATGCGGCATCCGGTTCTCGAACATCCAGGAATTGCCTGCCGATGCGGTAATCACCTCGTAGACGGTCGAAAGGTCGAGGCCGAGCTTGGAGGCGAGGGCGATCGCCTCGCATGCCGCTGCGATGTGGACCCCGGCCAGAAGCTGGTTGATCATCTTCACCGACGCGCCGACGCCCGCTTTGTCGCCCAGGCGGTACACCTTTTGAGCCAGAGCGGCGAGTACGGCATCAGTCTTCTCGAACGCTTCAGGCTCGCCCGACGCCATGATGGTGAGCTCGCCAGCAGCCGCTCGCTTCGCTCCGCCGGAGATAGGCGCGTCGAGAAAAAGCACGCCTTTCTCCTCCGACATTGCAGCAAGGCGCTCCGCGTCTGAGGGGGACATGGTCGCCGACGAGAGGAACACCGAGCCCGGCTGCATGGTCTCGATCGCACCGGCCGCACCGAACAGGACCTGTTCCGTCTGCTTCGCGTTGACGACGACCGAGACGACGACCGATGCGCCTTGGGCTACCTCGCGTGGCGTCACACCCGGTGTTCCGCCGGCCGCACGAAGCCGCTCACGCGCCGGCTCTGCCACATCGCATCCCGCGACGACGAACCCTCCGCGCAGCAGCGATTCGGCCATGCCGAACCCCATCGAACCAAGACCGATGACAGCGACCTTCGTGGGCTCGCCTTGAACGCGACCGGACATGATGTCTCCTCCATATATATTAACTGAATGGCACTGCGATCACGCAAAAGGCTTTCAAAGAGTCGAGTACCATGGTAGTCGATCTAGTAATCGAAATCTGAACGTTTGCCAAGCGGTTTCGGTCACAAAGTTTGTACTCAGACCGAGAGGTCGAGGCGGGCAAGCCGTCTGAACCCAGGAGGATAGGATGTCTGAAACCAAGCTGCGCGAGCAGATCTGCATGTACGGGAGGTCGCTATTCGAGCGCGGATTGACCCCGGGGTCCTCGGGAAACATCTCGGTGCGACTGCCAGATGGAGGATGGCTCGTGACCCCGACCAACGCCTCGATGGGATTTCTTGATCCCGCACAAATCTCGAAGCTCGACGGGGAGGGACGGCTCCTGTCCGGCGCAAAGCCGACAAAGGAGATCCCGCTACACAGCGCGCTGTACGAGACCGTCGCCGAAGCGCAGGCGGTCGTGCACCTGCATTCGACGCATTCGGTCGCGATCAGCATGCTGCCCGAGATCAATCCCGCCGCGGCCCTGCCGCCTCTGACCCCGTATTACCTTATGCGTGCGGGGCTCACCGCGCTCGTGCCCTATCATCGACCGGGCGACCCGGCCGTGGCCGAGGCCATCAAGGGGCTCGCCGGAAAATACAGTTCGGTCCTTCTGGCCAACCACGGTCCAGTCGTGTGTGGCCGGGACCTGGAAGGCGCGGTCTTCGCGACGGAAGAGCTGGAAGAGACAGCAAAGCTCTATCTGCTGCTCCGGGGTCTTAACCCGCGCGTGCTTTCCCCTCAGCAAGTGGACGATCTCGTCGCGACCTTTGGACTGACTCTTCCCGAGATTCATGACCACGACCACGAGCATCATTAATTTTTTGTTTAGTAGATTGACTACCATGGTAGCGTACATTAAGACTCGCCTCGCTCGCTGGAGCTCTCGCAGCCAGGCCGGCTGCTTCACCTGGGAGGTTCTTAATGCTGAAATTTTCGCGTACCCGTCGTGCCGTCATTCTGGCGGCACTTGCATCGACCATGATGGCGGCGCCCATCTCTCATTCCGCAGCCGCCGACGTGACCATTCCGGTCATCGTCAAGGACACGACTTCGTACTACTGGCAGATCGTTCTCGCCGGCGCCCGCAAGGCGGGCAAGGACCTTGGCGTGGACGTGCCGGAGCTTGGCGCCCAATCCGAATCCGACATTAACGGCCAGATCTCCATTCTGGAGAACGCCGTGACGAGCGGATCGAAGGCGATCGTCATCGCGCCGACGGAATACACGGCTCTCGGCGCCCCGATCGATCAGGCTGCGAAGTCGGTTCCGGTCATCGGCCTCGATTCAGCACCGAACTCCAAGGCGCTGACTTCGTTCCTCAGCACGGACAACGTGCAGGGCGGCCGCAACGCGGCCGATGCTCTCGCTGCGGCAATCGGTGAAGCCAACGGCGGCAAGGTCGAAGGCGAAGTTGCTCTGATCAAGGCGCTGTCGGGTTCGGGTTCGGTGGATGCGCGCGTCCAGGGCTTCGAGGAGCAGCTCAAGGACAAGTATCCGAGCCTCAAGCTTGTGTACGACAAGGTCGCTGACGGCCAGGCAGCCACGGCCCTCAACATGACCACCGACCTTCTGACGTCCAATCCGAACATCAAGGGCATCTTCGCGTCCAACCTGATCATGGCCCAGGGAGCTGGTCAGGCCGTCGCAGAAAACAACGTCAAGGACACTGTTGCACTTGTCGGATTCGACAGCGACGAGAAGCTCGTCGGCTTCCTGAAGGACGGCGTCATCGATGCACTCATCGTGCAGGACCCGTTCCGCATGGGGTATGACGGCGTGAAGACCGCGCTTGCTGTTGTGAAGGGCGAGAAGGTCGAGGCGAAGATCGACACCGGCGTCAACGTCATCACCAGCAAGAACATCGCGGACGCGCGCAGCCAGGAGCTGCTGAATCCCAAGATCAACTAAGAAGACTGCCCCGCCCCCGAAACCCGGGGGCGGGCGCTCCTTGTTGACCATGACGCGCCGCGTCTCGTGATCGGTGCGTAGGAGTGTAATGATGACAACTGAAACACTTGCGCCTGCAGTCGCCGTTGCGCCGATCCTGGAGCTGCGAGGCGTTGAAAAGCAGTACGGAGCCGTTCGCGCCCTGAAGCCGCTAACGCTTTCCTTCATGCCCGGCGAGGTCCACGCTATCGTCGGCGAGAACGGCGCTGGAAAATCGACGCTGATCAAGGTTCTGACCGGGGTCGTGAAGAAGACGTCGGGCTCCATGTTCTGGCAGGGCGGCGAGGTCAGCCTCGACAGCCCGGCGGATGCGATCTCGATCGGCATCAATGCCGTCCATCAGGAAGTGATCCTCTGCCGCCATCTCACTGTCGCGGCGAACATCTTCCTCGGGGACGAAGTTCTCAAGGGCGGCTTCCTTCGCAAGAAGGAAATGTTGACGCGCGCCCAGGCCATTTTGAACGACATCGGCTTCGATATCCCGGCCGGCGCGCAGCTTGACTCCCTGACCATCGGTCAGCAGCAGCTTGTCGCGACCGCGCGCGCATCCCTGCGCGGTACGAAGTTCCTCATCTTCGACGAGCCCACGGCATACCTCACCCGGCAGGAAGCCGACCAGCTCTTCAAGCTCATTCGGCGGCTGAAGGCCGAAGGCGTCACGATCGTCTACATCAGTCACCGCATGGAGGAGATCTTCGAGCTTGCAGACCGAGTTTCGGTTCTCAGGGACGGCAACTTCGTCGGGACGAGAAACATCGGCGACACCAACAACGCCGAGCTTGTCACGCTCATGATCAATCGTTCGCTCGAGCAGATCTACCACAAGGAGCAGGTTCCTTTTGGCAACGAAGTTCTGTCCACGCGAGCACTGACCGGCAAAGGATTCGAGAATATCGACCTGTCGGTTCGGCAGGGCGAGATCGTTGGCCTCTACGGGTTGATTGGCGCGGGCCGCAGCGAATTCGCGATGAGCATTTTCGGCCGCAATCCCAGCACGTCGGGCGAGATCCGGTGGCACGGAAAGCCGATCGCGATCCGGGACGTTCGAACCGCCATTGATCTCGGGATCGCCCTCGCGCCAGAGAGCCGGCGCGACCAGGGCCTCAATCTCAACTTACCGATCTCCCTGAACATCAATCTGCCCGTCTATGACAGGATTCAGCGTGGACCGACGCTCAATCACCGCGAGGAGATCGATCGCGCAGAAAGGCAGATCCGGGACCTTGCAATCAAGACGCCGTCGCGGCGGTCGCTTGCGTCCTCGATGTCCGGCGGAAACCAGCAGAAGATCGTCATCGGCAAATGGCTCAACCACGGCGCCGAGTTGTTCATCTTCGACGAGCCGACCGTCGGCGTCGACGTCGGGACAAAAGCAGAGATCTACCGCCTGTTCGGGGCGCTGCTGAAGCGTGGGGCCGCGATCATCGTGATCTCGTCCTACCTGCCCGAGGTCTACGAGCTGGCGGACACGCTGCACGTCTTCCGAACCGGAAAGCAGGTCGGCACCCACGCATATCGTGAAAAGACAGAAGAAGAAATTCTAGCGCTCGCCATTGGCGTTTGACGCTGTTCAATCGAGAGGAGGAAGCTTTGGCAACCGTCGAATCCACCGAAAAACCCGTATCGAGAAAGAACTACAACCTGTTGTTCTCGCTAACGCTCGTCGGCCTTCTGGTCGCACTTTGCGTTCTTCTCAGTTTCGCCACTAACACGTTCGCAACAGGAAACAACATCGCCAACCTGCTGCGCCAGGGGTCGATGATCGCAGTTCTCGCCATCGGCCAGACGTTCGTCATCATCACGTCGGGCATCGATCTGTCCGTCGGCGCGGTGGTGGGCTTCTCCACGGTCATCATCGCCTCCCTCCTTCAGGCCGGCGTTCCGATCTGGCTCGCCATTGTGGCGACGCTGCTGGTTGGGCTTGCCATCGGCATCTTCCACGGCTTCGGCATCGTGAAGATGGGCCTGCCACCCTTCATCATTACGCTTGCGACCCTGACCTCCCTGCGGGGCATCGGCCTGCTAATGACCAATGGTTCGACAATCAACATAGTCCATCAAGGACTGGCGCAGTTCGCCCGCGACTCCTTCCTCGGCATCCCGAACCTGTTCTGGATGGTCGTGGTTGTCGCCCTGCCTGCCTACGTGCTGCTCGAGCATACGAAGTGGGGTCGCTATCTCTTCGCCGTGGGATCCAATCACGAGGCTGCGCGTCTGTCAGGCGTGAGCGTTCCGAAGCTCATCTATCTTGCCTACTGCGTGTCGGCGGTTTCAGCGGCGTTCGTCGGCGTCCTCCTGTCTGCCCGCCTCGGCGTCGGCAACGCCACGCAGGGTGACGGCTGGGAACTCCAGGCCATCGCCTCGAGCGTCATTGGCGGCACCTCGCTCTTCGGAGCCGTCGGTTCGGTCCAGGGGCCTCTCATCGGTGCATTCATCCTGGCGACCATCAACAATGGAGCGAACCTTCTGAACGTCAACTCGTTCTGGCAGAGGATTATCACCGGCCTTCTGATCATCGCGATCGTCTACTTCGATCAGTTGCGGCGCCGTGGGAAGTGAACGGCAAGTGCAGTAAGGTTCATGCGTGCCCGATGCCACATTCAATTCAAGATAATCACGAGGGGGAATAACCTATGGAGCAGTGCTGGCGGTGGTTTGGACCGGGCGATTCGGTAACGCTCGACTATATAAAGCAGGCCGGAGTGACGGGTATCGTCTCGGCTCTCCACGGCTACAAGGGCGGAGTCGCTTGGTCGCGCGACGACGTCTTCAAGAGAAAGCACGAGATCGAAGCCGCAGGCCTGCGCTGGTCCGTCTGTGAATCCATTCCGATGCCGACGGAGCTGAAGCTTCGCACGGGGTCCTATCGCGAGCTGCTCTCCGGATGGAAGGACACGCTCTCCCATCTGGCGGCGGCCGGTGTCGGCGTGGTGAACTACAACTTCATGCCCGTGGTGGACTGGACGCGGACCAACCTGCATTTCGCGCTCGCATCCGGGGGCTACGCCCTTCGGTTCGACATGATCGACTTCGTTGCCTACGACGTCTTCATCCTAGGCCGCAAGAATGCTGCTGCAGACTATCAGACGGACCTTGTTGCCAGCGCGGAAAGGCGGTTCCAAGGGATGGAAGATGATGCCAAGCGACTATTGGAGAAGAACATCATCGCGGGACTTCCAGGGGGCGAGGACACCTACAACCGCGACGGCGTCGCCCGCGAGATCGCCCAGTTCGATGGCGTATCCGCTGACGACCTCCGGGCGAACCTTGCCGAGTTCATCAAGGAAATGGCTCCGGTGGCAGAAGAGCTTGGGATTCGGCTCGGAATACATGCCGATGATCCGCCGTTCTCGCTCTTCGGCCTGCCGCGGATCGTGTCGTCCGCCGACGACTTCCGGTTCCTGCTCAATGCTCATGAGAGCCTTTCCAACGGCGTGACGTTCTGCGTCGGATCGATGGGCGCACGTCCTGACAACGACCTTCCGAGCCTCGTGGAGGAGTTCGCTCCGCGGATCGCATTTGCGCACCTGCGCAACACGACGCGTGAAGCAGATGGTTCCTTCTATGAGGCGGAGCATCTCGACGGCGACTCTGACATGGTGAGGATCGTTTTTGCTCTGATGGACGAGGAGAAGAGTCGCCGCGAGGAGGGCCGGGCGGACGCCCTGATCCCGATGAGACCGGACCACGGCCATCTGCTCGCGGACGACATTGCGAAGGTGGAGGCGGGAGTCAAGGTCAACGCGGGTTATTCCTATATCGGCCGGCTCAAGGGTCTGGCCGAACTCCGCGGCGTCATGCGGGCGCACTCCGTGATGGCCGGACAGTAACTGTGTTCAACAGTATCGCATTGCAAGGAAACGAGAATGCTTGAAGGAAAAGTCGTACTCATCACCGGTTCATCGTCCGGTATCGGTCTCGCAACCGCCAAGGATGCCGCAGCCAAGGGCGCGCAGGTGATCCTGCACGGCTCGTCGAAGAGCAAGCTAGAAGCTGCGTCGGCGGCCGTTGGCGGTGCGCCGTACATCCAGGGAGATCTCGCAACATCCGACGCCGCCGAGAGGATCGCGGACGAAGCGATTGCTGTGCATGGCCGTCTGGATGTCCTTGTCAACAATGCAGCAATCTTCCCGCGCACCGAGCTGGAAGCGTCGGACGGTGAGGCCTTCGACAGGATCTTCGCAATCAACGCCCGTTCGCCCTTGCTGCTGTCGCGGCGCGTCATCGCCCACATGCGCGACAAGGGGATCAAGGGCTCCATCGTGAACATCGGTTCCGTCAACGCGTATTCCGGGCAGCCGGATCTGCTCGTCTATTCCATGTCGAAGGGCGCGCTGATGACGATGACTCGGAACATAGCCGATGGCCTCGCCATCGAAGGGATCCGGGTGAACCAGTTGAATGTCGGCTGGACGCTGACGGAGACCGAGATCGAGACGCAGCGCGCTCAGGGCCGTCCCGACGACTGGCAATCCAGCATCCCTCCGGTCTTCGCTCCCGGCGGCCGTATCCTTCTGCCTGAGGAAGTAGCCAGCCACGTTGTGTTCTGGGCGTCCGACATGTCGGCGCCAGTCACGGGGCAAGTCTACGATGTCGAGAAGTACACCTTCCTCGGCCGCAACGTAATGAGCCGCGTCGTCTGACGCGGCCACTCACTGTAATCAATACCACACGCTTTTCTTCGCGCCCGGAGCGCCGAGGCGGAGCTTTGCCTAGCGACTTGGAGGGTCGGACATGAACAAGCTGGGAGTGCATGCATTGGTTTGGGAGGCGGGCTGGGGCCATGACGAATGCGCGCGGGCGATCGCGAATTCGGCCTCAGTCGGCTACGATTTCATCGAGGCTCCAGCTCTCGATCCGGCCTCGATCGACATCGACTTCACCCGCAGGACTCTCGAAAAGCATGGCATCGGCATCAACTTCTCGCTGGGGCTGGATGCCGAAAGCGATATCTCGAGCGGGGACGTTGAAAAGGCCAGGCGCGGCAAGCTGAAGCTTGAGCAGGCGATCGCTGTGGCGCGCGACTGCGGCGCTACGCACGTTTGCGGCATCCTGCACTCCGCCTTTCAGAAAAACACGATCCCGACCACCGCTGACGGCGTGGCGATGGCGGTCGAGGTCCTACAGCAGGTCGCAGAGACCGCTGCAATGAGCGGGATCACGCTCGGCCTGGAGGTGGTGAACCGCTACGAGTCGAACGTCTTGAACACGGCATCGCCGGGGGTCGAGCTCTGCAAGCGGATCGGAGCGCCGAACGTGAAGGTCCACCTCGATGTATACCACATGAACATCGAGGAGTCGGACGTTCCGTCGGCGATCAAGTCGACGGGAGAGTATCTCGGGTACTTCCACACAGGCGATTCCCATCGCGGCTACATGGGCTCCGGCACGATCGATCTGGCCGCCGTGTTCCGCGCGCTGGTCTCCTCGGGTTATGCCGGGCCGATCACGTTCGAGAGCTTTTCGTCCCGGGTCGTCGGACAGCCCCTCGAGGGCATCCTGGGCATCTGGCGCAATCTGTGGGAGGACGGCCATGACCTTGCGACCCACGCGCTGATGTACACGCGGGCCCAGATCAAGGCGGCACAGGAGACGCTGCGGCAGCCTGAACGCAGCCGTCTGCCCTGAGGCGGGTCCGGCTTAGTCTCCCGCAGTCATTCAGAAAGTTCAGCCCTGGCTCGCGCGCGACGATCGCGCGGGACACCATTCTGTTGCCATTTGAAACGAAGGAAGAGAGTTATGAAGTTTTCACGTCATCGTACAAGCAGCCAGTCGCTTCTCATCGCGGGTGTTCTAGGTCTCGCCGTCGCATCGGGCATGTCCGGCGGCGCCAGCGCCCAGGACGTCACGATCCCGGTAATCGTCCGCGATATTACCTCGTCGTACTGGCAGACCGTCCTGGCCGGCGCCCGCAAGGCCAAAACGGAACTTGGCATCAACGTTCCTGAGTTCGGCGTTCAGTCGGAGAGCGACATCAACGGCCAGATCGCCCTGCTCGAGAACGCCGTTTCGAGCGGAGCCACTGCTGTCGTGATAGCACCGATCGAGTATACCGCCCTCGGCGGGCCGATCGATCAGGCGGCTGGCGCGCTTCCAGTCGTCGGGATTGATTCTCCTGCAAACTCGAAGGCTTTCGCTTCGTTTCTGACGACAGACAACGAGCAGGGCGGCAGGCTGGCTGCCGATGGTCTGGCGGCAGCGATCGCTTCGGCCAATGGCGGAAAAGTCGAGGGTGATGTTGCACTGATCGTTGCCAATGCTGGTTCAGGCTCCGACGAGGCGAGAGCACGCGGCTTCCGCGAGGAGTTGTCCACCAAGTATCCCAAATTGAAGCTCTACTCCGACAAGGTCGCTGACGGTCAGCCCACAACGGGGCTGAACATGACCACGGACCTTCTGGTGGCAAAACCCGATTTGAAGGGCATCTTCGTCACGAACCTCCAGATGTCGCAGGGCGCGGGCCAGTCGATCGCGGAGAACAACTATCAGGACAAGGTCGCGCTGATCGGATTCGATAGCGATGACAAGACCGTCGGCTTCCTGGCCGGTGGCGTGATCGATGGCCTGATCGTTCAGGATCCTTTCCGCATGGGCTACGACGGCGTGAAGGCGGCCTATGCAGCCTCCAAGGATGAGCATGTTGAGAAGAATGTCGACACCGGGGCCAATCTGATTACCACCGCAAACATGGGAGAGCCACGTCACAAGCACCTGCTCAATCCTACTGCGGAGTGAATCGCGAGGCATGTCGCGGACCATCCGCGGCATGCCGGCCGCTTCAACCAAAAATCACATTACGCGGCCATTGAAAGCAGGAGCGTCCGGCATGAAGACCCAAATCGTCGTTGTTGGTGGCGGGGCAGGCGGACTCGAGCTGGTCCGGCGGCTTGGAGCAAAGCTCGGCCGCGATGACTTTGACGTAATCCTGGTTGAACGAAACCGCACTCACATCTGGAAGCCACTTCTCCATGAAGTCGCCGCCGGCTCTCTCGATGCGAACCTCGACGAGGTCGGTTATCGCAGTCACGGGCATCGCTGGGGATACCGCTTCTTCTACGGCTCCCTGGAGTCGATCGATCGTGCTTCACGGCAGGTCGTCGTTGCGCCGCTTCACGACGACGACGGCACTGAGCTGATCAGCCGGCATCGCCTGCGCTACGACTACCTTGTGATCGCGATAGGATCGGTCTCGAACGATTTCGGCACCCCGGGGGTCAAAGACCAGTGCCTGTTTCTGGAGGACCGCGCCCAGGCCGACCGATTCCGGCAAAAGCTTCTCAATCATTGCCTAAGGGTTTCGCGGACCATGACCGCCGACCCCGCTGCCGACGCCTTCGTCGATGTTGCCATCGTCGGAGCCGGCGCGACGGGAGTAGAGCTTGCCGCCGAGCTCTACAATTCGGCGTCGGCACTCAAACACTACGGGCTGGAGGTGTTCGACGAATCCCGCCTGCGCGTGACGCTAATCGAAGCAGGGCCACGAATCCTTCCAGCTCTTCCTGAGCCGCTGGCGAACGCTGCGCATGCGGAGTTGGAGGCGCTTGGCGTCCGGATCCTGGTCGGGACCTGCGTGACAGCGGCAACACAGGAAGGTTTGTCCTTGAATTCGGGTTGCCAGGTGCCTGCCGACATCATGGTCTGGGCAGCAGGCGTCCGTGGCGCCGGAGTCCTTGGGGATCTTGATGGGCTTGAGGTCTCGCGAAGCAACCAGCTCATAGTCCGGCCGACACTCCAGACGACATTGGACGAGCGTGTGTTTGCGATGGGTGACTGCTGCTATCTGGTTCCGGCTGGACAAGAACGTCCCATACCGCCGAGGGCTCAGGCGGCTCATCAAATGGCGGCGACCGTCTATCGCAACCTTCTTGGAATCGTTTCCGCAAGAGACCTCGAGAGGTTTGAATACCGCGACAAGGGCTCCCTCGTGTCGCTCAGTCGGTTCTCAACGGTAGGAAGCCTGATGGGAAACCTGGTCGGCGGACGGATGGCGATAGAAGGACGGCTCGCGCGCGTCGTGTATCTTTCGTTGTATCGTATGCATTTGCTTGCGATCCACGGCTGGGCAAAAGGTTTGGCGCTGATACTCGTGGGCCACGTGAACCGGGTCATACGGCCGCGTCTGAAGTTACATTGAAGGTCGTTCGGCCTTCTGAACTTTCGCTCAAGATTGACACAAAGACGGCTCTACGCGCCGAACGGAACATCGATGACACCTCGTCTCATTTGGAAGGAAGGCGAAGCAGGCCTTCAAGCGCTTGGCGGCATGGTGGACGGCTTGCGATTGCGGCTGCCCGACGGTCGATACGTGGAGCCTTTGGCGACGGCGCCTTGGGTCGAGGAGCCGGATTCGCCCAGCCTGCCAGGGATACTGCGCAGCATGCGCGGAGAGTGGCCTTGTGTTCCGTTCGGCACCGAGGATGCCGGGAGGCTGCCCTCGGGCTGGCCACCTGCCTCCGGTGTGGAGGTGCCCGCCCACGGATACGGCTCAAATCACGATTGGACGGTCATCAAGGAGAATGGCGGGCTTGTTGGGGAAATTAGGTACCCCGACGATTCGCCAATCGAATCCCTCCGACGACGGCTCCGACCGGCCAATGCTGGGATACGATTGGAACTGGAGGTGCTGCCGAGGCGTGACTGTCTCTTGCCTATCGCTCTCCATCCCATTCTGAGCTTGCCGCTTAAGCCCGGATCGGCGCGACTGAACATCGGGCCGCACGACACCGTCTGGTCTCATCCTCTCGGATCTGATCCGGATCCTTGTCCTCTCCTTGTCGACGACGTCTCGCCAAACCTTGCGGGTGTCATTTGTCGAGACGGTTCGGAAATCGATCTGACCAGCCTGCCACTCGCCGAGCCGGCCGAATGCCGCGTACTTGTACCGAACGCTTCAGGAAGGGTCACCCTGGATCGGCTGGAAGAGGGCTGGCAGACCGTCCTGGAATGGAATCGCGCCGACTTCCCGTCACTGATGCTTTGGGTCAGCAATAGAGGCCGGAAAGGCTCGCCGTGGAGTGGCCGCCACCTGGCGGTAGGCGTCGAGCCTTGCCGGGCGGCGTTCGACCTCGGCCCGACGATTTCAGCACAATCCAATCCGGTTGCAAGCATTGTCTCTACCGCGATGGCGTTCCGAGCAGGGAAGGTGTGGCGAACTGCTTATGCCGTTTCCGTGCGCTCGGGTACTGTCCAAGGGTCACTTAGCGATTGCCGGAAACGCGCCGTGGCGTAGACCATGACGACCTCGGGTTCGTCCGCCATCCGGACTGCAGGATCCAATCACTTCCCGATTTCGAATTCCTCGATGACGAAATCCGCCTTCCGCGAATTTTCGATAATGCGCTTCCCGTTTGGAAGATCGTTTTCGTAAAGCTTTACGGCGATCGCTGCTTCGTCATAGCCGTACTGAATCCAGCGGTGACGCAGTCGGGACTCAAGGACTTGGTAGGCAGGACCCACAAAGATGGTCAGGTGAAACACACCGTCCAAGACGTTCCACGGAGTCTCGTTCAGAAGCAAGTAGTTGCCTTCGACGAGAATGATTCTCGTGTCCAGCGCGATGTTTCGTGCGGCTGCGATCGCAATTTCGCGGGAACGATCGAAGATGGGAACCAGGACGTCCTCATTGGCAACCGCGAGCGCCCGGACGACATCAGAGAGTCCTCGGACGTCGAAGGTCTCGGGGGCGCCTTTGACCTTGAGTAGGCCGCGCTGATCGAGCAGTGCGTTGTCCATGTGGAAGCCATCCATCGGAAGGACTGCCGCGCGCTCTCCTCGTACGGCTAGCTCGTCCCGCAACGCGTCGGCAAGGGTGGTCTTTCCCGCTCCGGGAGGGCCTGCGATGCCGACCAGAATACGATCGAGTCCTTGAGCTCGGCGAACGACCTCGTCGGCGAGCGAAGCAACAGTGGGTATCATGTTGGGACAACCTCCTGCGGGGTGTTTGCGCCCGTCATCAAGGTGACCGCGTCAGATAGGGATATTCGCTGGGATCGACCACGCAAAGGCGCCTCCCATTTTTGTGGAGATGATTTGACCTGCGAGTTCGAAGACATGCGGCGTGTAGCGAAAGATCAGCGCGACCGGGAAGCCGTACTTCCGGAGGCCGAAACGAAGTTTCTGCACGCCGCAGACTTCCGCCACCCGCGCTGCGGTGCGGCCAGCAGGGCGGTGAAAGACCCCGCCAAACAAACTCCGTCATTCTTCACTCCTCCCAACCGGAATCTCTACCTTGGTGTACCATGGTAGTCAATCAACTGCTGGGTCTGCGACCGCTGCACAATGGACCGGGCGCGGCGATAGCGTCGTCGGAACGGCGGCGGCCAGATAATCCCCGGCATTTAAGTCCACAGTGAATCGTCCTTGACTCCTGTCGAAACATCGCTAATTTCGCCAATGAGATCGATCTCATTTCGTAGGAGGAGAGAAAATGAGCCGTTTTCGTAAGATTTTTGCCATGGCTGCCGTATCGGTCATCGCCCTGAATTGCTCTGCGTATGCGCAGGACAAGAAGTTCACTGTCGCCTTCATTCCGGGCATCGCTTCCGATCCGTTCTTCCTGTCGATGGAGAAGGGAGCGCGTGCCGCCGCTGACAAGCTGGGGATCGAACTCGTGTGGCAGGGCAGTGCGTCTGAATACTCGCCGCAGACCCAGATGCCGTTCGTCGACGCTGCGCTTGCCCAAAATGTCGACGCACTCGTTCTCGTGCCGACTGATCCGGATTCGCTGCAGTCGGGCGTTACGCGCGCCGAGGCTGGGAACATCCCTGTGATCACGGTCGACACCACTGTTACGGATCAGAGCTATCTCACCTCACACATTACGGGCGACAACGTCGATGGCGGACGGCAGGCCGCGAAGACGCTCGCCGAACAGATTGGCAAGAAGGGCAAGGTGTTCATTATGTCGGGCTCGCCGAGCGCCACGACCAACACCCTTCGCGAACAAGGATTCCGCGAAGAGCTGAAGGCAAACTACCCGGACGTCGAGATCGTCGGGATCGAGTATGCCAACAGCCAGCCGGCGAACGCGACGTCTGCAATCAATACCGTGTTGCTGAACCACCCGGATCTCGCCGGGATCTTTGCCATTGATGGAACCCGTGGCACCGGTGCGGTTGCCGCACTGCGCAACAGCAACGCGGTCGGGAAGGTCAAGCTGATTGGATACGATGCTTACAAGGCGCAGGTCGAAGCGCTACAGGATGGAGTGTTCACCGCGCTCGTAGTGCAGCAGCCTGCGAAAGAGGCGGAACTTGCCCTTGAGTATGCCAAGGCGAAGTTGACAGGCGAGGGGACCGACAAGATCGAGAAGTCCGTGGTGATTCCCAACGTGGTGATGACCAAGGAGAACTTCGAGACCACCAAGGCAAACGTCTACTCGGACTGAAGCCATCCAATCCAACAACTGTCTAGGAAGATGTCTCGCGATATGGAAGCGAAAGCGATGCTCCATGGGCTTAGGGATGTAGTGCGAAGGCAGGACGTGATCTTGCTGATGCTATTTTTCGTCATGGTCGTGGCGTTCACGGCGGTCAATCCGAGGTTTTTCTCGGTCCGAGCGATGGCGAATGTGCTGCAGGATTTCTCTCCAGTTGTTCTGATGGCAATTGGTCAGACATTCGTGATCGCGTCGCGAGGCATCGATCTTTCAGTTGGATCGGTGCTGGGGCTTTCGGGCGTATCAATGGCCTTGGCCATCCGGGCGGCGAACTCCGTTGGCATGGATCCCTGGGTTGCGATCGCTCTGGGAATGTCGGCGGCGATCGGGGTCGGCGTCGTAGTCGGCCTGATCAATGGACTACTAATCACCTACTTCCGACTGGTTCCTTTCGTCGCCACTCTCGCGACGATGGGAGCGGCCGCGGGAATGAGCCTTGTTTTAACTGGTGGGACGCAGATCGCCGGCGCACCTAAGGAGGTGATCCTGCTCGGAAACGCAACCTACTTCGGAGCGCTTACGGTGCCGGTTGTCGTCGTCTTTCTGGCGATCTTTGTATCCTGGGCGTTTCTGTCCCGAGCCCGGTTCGGCCGCTGGACATACGCCATCGGCTCGAATCCTTTCGCCGCTCGCGGCGCCGGGATCTCGGTCGAAAGGCATCTGGTAAAGATCTACCTTATTTCCGGAGTCCTTTCCGCTCTTGCGGGCGCTTTTGTCTACTTCCGTCTCGGTTCAGGCTCACCGCTTTCCGGGCGCGGCGGGGAATTGAGTGCGATCGCGGCGGCGGTGATTGGAGGAATGAGCCTCCAGGGAGGAAGCGGCAAGCTCACCGGTGTCGTTGTGGGCGCCCTGATTACCACGGCTGTGCTCAGTGGCTTGATCCTGATTGGTGTGCAACCGAACTGGCAGCAGATCGTCGTCGCGGCTCTCATTGCCGTCGCTGTCTGGGCGCAGGGTCTCAGCCTTGGAGGGAGCCGCTCATGACATCGACGGCATTGTACGAGGTCCGTGGTGTCGGTAAGCGCTACGGCGGGGTGGTGGCGCTCGACGGGGTGAACTTTTCGCTGCACGCCGGGGAAGTGGTGGGTCTGGTCGGAGACAACGGAGCAGGGAAGTCCACGCTCGTGAAAGTCCTTTCGGGAGCACATGAACCAGACTCCGGCGAGATCTATCTTCAGGGTGAGAGGCGGTCATGGAAGTCCCCCCACGACGCTATGGAGGCGGGAGTGGAGACGCTCTACCAGGACTCCGGTATCGCCCCCGATCTGACCGTCTCCGCAAACGTCTTCCTTGGCCGCGAAATCCTCCGCAAGGGAGTTCTGGGAAGGCTGGGATTCCTGGACGAGAAAGCTATGCGCAAGCAGGCTCAGAGCGAGCTCGAGCGCGTCGGTATCGCCGTCCCGGCGAGCAACCGGCCGGTCGCGCGTCTGTCGGGAGGACAGCGCCAGGCCGTCGCGATCGGGCGGGCTGTCGCGTGGGCGAATAAGGTGATCATCCTCGACGAGCCGACAAACCACCTTGGGGCGCGGCAGGCGGGCGAGGTGCTTGAAGTTATCCGCGAGGCCAAATCGAAGGGGTTTGGCGTGATCTTTATCTCGCACACCTTGCCGCATGTCCTTGAGGTCACCGATCGGATCGTCGTTCTGCGTCTGGGACGGGTCGTCGCCGATGCGCCTTCATCAACCTACACGCCGGATACGCTGCTCAAGGCGATCAACGGCCTCTCACAACAATAAGGAAACTTGGCATGCTTCTACAGGTGGCCATCGACAAGCCTGAACATATGGGAATCCTCCCAAGCCTGCGCGGAGTCGCGGATATCATCGAAGTGGGCACCCCCGTCCTGAAGCGCTTCGGCGTCGCCGCGATCACGACTGTCCGCGAGATCTGCCCGGATATTCCGGTCCTCGCCGACACGAAGACGGTCGACGGCGGCATGCTGGAGGCAGACATGGTCTTCGGCGCTGGCGCTGCGTTCATGACGGTGCTCTCATGCGCATCCCAGGCGACCATCAATGTCGTCAGCCAATGCGCCGCGAAGTTCGGAGGCTCGGTAATCGTCGACACCATCACGGAGTCGGGGAAGGCTACCCTTCTTTCCGTGGACATCGTCCTTCCGGAGAGCGTCGCCTACGTTGCGGTCCATTCCCCCACTGACGCGCGTCTGGCCGGTGACAATTCGACCAGCCACATCGACGCCGTCTCCGCGATGCACGCCCGCGGGCACCGCGTTTCGCTGGCCGGAGGCATTGGTCCGGCGACGTTGGACTCCGTCATCGCCGTAAAGCCCGAAATTCTCGTCGTCGGAAGCGCAATCACTGAATCTGAAAACCCCAAAGAGGTAGCATCATGGATAAAGCAACGTCTGCCGGAACAAAACCTTGGCTGGCCGTGGGACAGGAAGTAACGGATCTTCTCGAGCGGATCGATCCGTCGGCGTTCTCGAAGGTGGTGGACGCGTTCCGGGATACGAGAAGGCGCTGGTTCTTCTCGGGTCAGGGGAGGTCCGGGCTGGCGGCCCAGATGGCGGCGATGCGCTTCATGCATCTTGGGCGCAATGTCCACTTCGTAGGCGAAGTAACGGCGCCGTCGATCAGGTCCGGGGATGGCTTGCTGATCATCAGTGGATCTGGCGAGACGCCAGTCAGCCTGAGTTATGCGAAGATCGCAAAGTCCGAAGGCGCCGTCGTGGTAACACTGACCCACAAACCCAACGGTGCACTGGCCAAGATTGCCGATGTCGTACTTCCTATCCCGGTGAACGAAACGAAACAGTTCGGCGGCAGCCTGTTCGAGCAGAGCAGCCTGCTTGCCCTCGACGCCGCGGTGCTGGAAATCGCCGGCACCCTGGAAGATCCTCATCAGACAATGGCCTATCGCCATACCAACCTTCAATGAGCATTCAATGAAACCCGTCGTCACGGTCGGTGATTGCATCATCGACGAAGTGCGCATCGAGGGCGAAGAGCCGCGCCGCCTACCAGGTGGCGCGGCTCTGAACCTGGCAGTCGGTGTCACCAAGTTTGGACTAGCCTCGGTGCTGATCACACGAGTTGGGCAGGATCGCGAAGGGGCGCTTCTCCTTAGGTATGCCCGCGAGCGCGGCGTGAAAATCGTCAGGACGCCGACCGTTGACCCGACGGGCGTCGCCGTCTCCACAAGGGAGCACGGCGAACCTGCATACTCGTTCAATCCGGCCATGTACCGCCGCCGCATTCTCTTCGATGCCGCCGCGGTTCAGGCCATGGAGGAAGCAGCCGTGGTCGCCGTGAACTCGTTCCCGTTCGACAACGGTGCCGAGGCCTCCAATCTTGGAAGGACCTTGCAGCGGGTCCAGGGTGTGCGGGTGATCGATCCCAATCCCCGTCCTCTTCTCATCCCCGACATCCCGACCTACCGACGGGGAGTCGAATCCATTCTGTCTACCGCCGAGATCGTGAAGGTGAGCGACGAGGACATCCGCATCCTCTTCGGTTCCGGCTGGAAGGCTGTCGCCGCGCATCTGTTCTCCCTCGGGGTCGGAACCATCCTTGTCTCGCATGGGGCAGGAGGAGCCAGGGTGATCGACCGCTCGGGAATGAACGTGGCCGTGCCGGCGGCCGATCTGCCGGGCGACATCGTGGACACGATGGGAGCAGGCGACGCGATGCTGGCGACGGTCATCTCCGGGATTGTGGAGCGAGGCTTCCCGAGATCGGAAAGGCAATGGGAATCCTCCCTGGTCGACGCGATGAAAGTTGCAGCGGCGACTTGCCGGAATCCCGGTGCGGAACTAATCCTCGGGTAGAGAGAGGTCGGCTGGAGGGCGAGCCGACGCGGCGTTACAGGAAAGCGGAGCAAGGCATGGAGCACCCCCCCAACGATAGGGCGGCCACACTGGTCGACGTCGCGAAGCTGGCGAAGGTCTCGCGAGCGACCGCCGCCCGCGCGTTAGGCGGATATGGGCTTGTCACCGACGCCACGAGAGAACGCGTCCTCGCCGCGGCGAACGAACTGAACTACCGTGTGAACGAGCTTGCGCGCTCGATGCGCTCGGGACGGAGCCTCACAATTGGTGTCGTCGTCGCCGACATTGCCAACTCGTTCTTCAACACGGCCATCCGGGCGATCATAGAGACGGCCTCCGGTGCCGGATATCAAATCCTCGTGCTGAACACCGATGACGACATTGAACGCGAGCGGGGTGCCGTCCGTGTGCTCACGGAAAAGAGGGTCGATGGACTCATCGTCGTTCCCGCCTCCAGGACCGACATCGCGCACCTGAAGGGAGGCGGGGATCCCGAAGTTCCACTGGTCCTGCTGGACCGATATGTCGACACCGACGACATCGACTATGTCATCTCGGATGATTTTGCGGCCGCGCAAGGGGCGATCCAAGAGCTCGAGAGGCTCGGCCACACGAAAATCGGCCTGCTGGTCGCAACCGCGCAGGTCAGGGAATATATTCCGGCACTTCCGGACGCTGTTGTCTCAACGGTCCACGAGCGGTACTGCGGAGCGCTGGAAGCAATGCCACATTCCTCGCGAAATGGTGCATGGGTTCGCTTCAGCAGAGGTAACGTCGACACTGCGAGCCAAGCTGCGCTCGAGATCTTGCAGGAAGAATACCGCCCCACAGCAATCCTGGCCACCAATGAAGAAATGGCGCTTGGCGTGGTTCAGGCGGCAAACAATCTCGGGATTGCTATAGGTAGTGATCTCTCGATCATTGCTTTCGACGATGCGCCTTGGGCGCGTGTGTTCAATCCACCGATTTCGGTCATAAGGCGCCCGGTTGAAGCGTTGGGGTCGATGGCGGTTAGGCTGCTGCTTCGCAAGATGGAAGACAGCACCTTCCGGGAGTCATTCAAACTGAAGGCGGAGCTTGTCATGCGTGGATCCGTCCGACAGCTATAGAAGCGAACTCTGTCAACATTGGTTGGCCGGGCGTCTGGTCTCGGCCCGAACAACCGGGCTGGGCCTGTCGCTTGGGCCCACTACAATCAGGCGACAGGGACCATGGCTTCTCGATAGGTCAGATTTCTACCGAATTTGTGTCTCGGGAACACGCCGAGAGCGCTCCTCTTGCGGGAATAGATTGCGGCGGCAAGGTTGAAATCTATTTCGACGTCGCTCCGGGCGTGTATTCCAAGCGCCTTGTCAAGAGGAACTCGCGCAGTTTTGATCCTAAACGAACGGTTGAAAGAGGGTTATCGCTGACTCGGCGCGAGGAACGTCTGCGCGGTGGACGTTTTCAGATGGGCGACGCTTTCCTCGAACGACGCTGCGCGGGTTACTTGGGATACGCCGCAGCAGGAATGAGAATCGTGGTCTACCATGTGTGAACTAACCTTAGTCAACAGAAGCTATCCTGGCTAATACATCCAACTGCCAGCTTCAGCGGGCAGTTGCATTCGCCGTTGATACTTGATGCACAAGCGAGATGCCGGGAGGCTTCTCCGTTAGAGGTTGCCCGCGGCGTAGAGTTGGAGTGTCCTCCGCGTCTTAATTGCACGAAGGCTAGCGAACGCTGAGGCGAATCTTTTGCGGAAGACTGGAGACTTGCCCACAGTGCCGAAAACGTCCGCAAGTCCGAGAAACTCGTCGATATCATTTGCCGCTGCTAGCGCGGCCGCCTGAATGCGCTGCAGGTTGGTGTCCGTAGCGTTTATCGAACGGTTACTGTCAGTCTTTCCAGCTAGGTAACGGCACCACAGCGCGGATACTAGCGCCAAGCCAGTAACGTCCCTGCCAGCGGCGAGATTGTCGGCAGTTGAGGGCAATATGAACTTCGGCTGGCGGTTGGATCCATCATGTGCCAAGCGCGGGATCGTATCGGCGATCTTGGGGTTCGAAAAGCGGCGTTCGATAATTTCGTAATACTCCGCGAGGCTGGTGTTCGGGACGGGAGGTATGACGGGGATAATTTCATCTCTTTCGAGCTTCCGGAGGAACGCGCAGATGTCCGGATCTTCCATTGCTTCGTGCACGTACCCGATGTCTAGGAGCGCCGCAGGGTAGGCGATCGCGGCATGGCCGCCGTTGAGAATACGGATCTTCATGTGTTCGTATGGCGTTACGTCTGGCACAAATTTCACGCCGACTTTATCGAGCGCTGGCCGACCGGCTGTAAACTTGTCCTCAAGGACCCACTGTTTGAATTCTTCGCAATAGACCGGCCAGTTGTCTCGGATGCCGAAAGTCTTTTCGCAGTGTGACCTTTCACGCTCGCTCGTCGCGGGGGTGATCCGATCGACCATTGAACTTGGGAACGCGACGTTCTGCTCGATCCAGTCTGCTAGACCCGGATCGGAATGCCGCGCTGTTCCGATCACGGCATTCTTGGTTACCACTCCATTGTGCGGAATGTTGTCGCAGGACATGATCGTGAAAGGGGTGAGATTCTGCTCTCTACGGCGCTTCAATCCCGCAACAATCAGTCCGAAGACGGTTCGTGGAAGCGACGGATTTGCACCGTCCCAAACGATCGCAGGGTGTTTATCGAAGAATTTTCCGGATGCATCGATGAAATATCCACCCTCCGTGATCGTCATCGAGACGATCCTGATCTGTGGGTTGGCCAGAGTGGCAATGATTTCAGTGGCGTCACCAGCGACCAACATGTCGATCATTGGAGCGGAGACGCGGGCTTGGCTTCGCTCGCTTTCCTGCTCGACGACAGTTGTGAGAAATCCTTGCTCGGCCAGCTTTTCCCGCATGATGGCGTCGGATGGTAGCACGCCTGCACCAATGATGGCCCAGTCGTGATCCAATCCTAAGCGAAACAGATCGTCGAGGTAGACTGCCTGGTGAGCTCGATGAAAATTGCCAACGCCGAAGTGCATGATTCCGGCAGACAATGTTGACGGATTATAGTTCGGAACCGATGCGGTAGCGGCGATTTGAGGTAACGTTCCAAGGGTTAGTGCGAGGCTCATGTCAGTACTCCAAATTGTCATCGTTCTGGGCGCCCGGACACGGTTTTGCGGGTGTTAGGCAACGTTCGCGTCTGAGGACCGACATTGCGGTCCTGGGAAAGCGGCAAATCCCCCTACGACTGCCAAGGGATCGGGCCAGTAATGTATCCGCGCCAAGGAGGAGAGGTGGCAGAAGCGCGTTTTATATGTCGATTACCATGGTAGTGAGCAGGAGTCTACCAATCCTCCATTTATGTCGACATTTTGTTTTCTGTTCGATTTTAGGTGGAGGGCGCTCGGCCGGGGAAACTTTGGGATGGTGACATGGTGGCACTTGATCGATCAGATTCCGTCCTTGGAAACGCCGGCTACTGGCAGCCCCCGGGAGACATGCAGCGGATGGACAAAAAAATAGTGACGGCTGTCCAAGTGACAACGCAAGCGTCATTTGTCGCTGCAGGAACCCCATTGCACTATTGAATTGAAAGTCGGCGGGGACCGCCGCGAACAACAAAAAAAGCGGTGGTGGCGTATCAGGCAAAGGATGACGCGAGGTGGTCACCCTTGGCGGTCCTACGTTGGATGGAGCGGTTTCCGCCGGAAGCCGCGCGTGGAGGCTGGATTTGGCAGGCCTTATCCGGTGGAATGCATCTCTAGTTAGTTTTAGTCTTCGTCTGGACCCGGTTGATCTGAATGCTCGGCAAACCAGTACCCGGTCGGCAGGTGCTGAAACTCCTTTGCATCCCACATCACCTTGCTGATCCGCTTGCCGGGATCCTTTACATCGAGTGTGATCCCCTTCGCTTCAAGTCCAGACAGTATCTCGGCGCGAGATAAGGGCTTCTGTTGCTCCAAAAGGAGTTGGGTTACCTGCTTCCGCAACATGTGGGCGGTGCTTCCCATGTGAACCCTTCGGGCGACAAGCGGGGCATCTGTACTTAGCGGAAGCGACGTAGGTTGAGGCCCCGTGAGGGCGTTTAAGGCGGCGCGATAACGCGTCATCCTGGCCGTGCATTCATCGATTATTCGCTGTTCGGCCTCGATCGCTGACTTGATACGCTCGACTACTCCGTCGTCGACACTATTGGTCCGATTTTCGACATTCATCTGACCGACCCCAAGATTCATGTTTGTACCCCATTAAGACTATTCTCAAACACCGAGAATCGCGCTAGCTGTATCTCCAACGGGATCGCAAACCCGCCGATTACGCCGTTTGGTTGCTCAGTTAGGCGTTTCGGGTCGCGTTCCGATGCAGGTATTCATTTTTACCACCAGTCTGGTCTCCGTACTAGGGTTGAGGGGCCCTGGCTGCAATCGGTTGGTTCGGTACCGCCGGTGGAATTTCGAAATGGCCTCTATTCTGCAAGCGGGAAGGCGGGTGGTCAGAAGCATGCAAATACGGTCTACAGTCCAATAAACACAGGTACTTGCCGATCGGGCGTGGAGCTACGTTTTTACCCCGGGAGGCTTCCGCCGGATTTCTTGCGATCGAAAGCCCCAGTCCAACCGTTCGGTCAGTCCGTCGAATAAAAGCTGTGCATGAAGCTAATGCGTCCGGTACCACGAGTCCTTTGAAAACTCACCTAACCTGAATTGAATCCCAAACTCAGGGAGACTGACATGCGTCATACCATCGGTGTTTACCGTGATCTTGTCGGGAGGGCGGCCTCAATGCTTCTCAAATTTAACCGGCTGCATGACCGCGAACTTGGTTCTTCTCAGAACCCAGCGGCTATCCCCTTTCGGGTGTTGGACCCTGTTCGAGGACAAACTCGTCCGGTTTCTTTTCCGTCACCTGGAGACAGCCGCGATATAGTCGATCCCAGCGTTCTCGTGCGGCATCTCGTAGAGATTGGTCGGTTTTTGTCTCCGCCAGAGCAGTCAGACGACAGCGGTCCCTTAAGGCCGCGGACAACAACGATCGAGGAAATCGAGATGCTCGTCTTTGACGACGTCTCCCACCTCGGAGCCAGTGACAAAACGTGACTCGTTCTGCTGTCCAAGGATTTAGGTTTTTGATTCCATCGGGTTTGTTGCGGCCGAGAAGCTCAAAGCAAGCGTGCTGGGATTTCGCGGCGGGTGCATGCCCGTGAATCCTTTGGAAGTGCTTATGTCCACCTCAGTGATCTTCGACGAATCCTTGAGACTATTGGGGGGCTCGTAGGTCTTCCTTGAATTTTGATTAGCACTTCTGGAGTTCTGGATAGTTCTGAAAAGAATTCCTTTTAGTCTCTGGCAAGAAAGGACAGGAAATGGGTCAACTGCCGACGAAGATCAATTCAAACGGTGACGAAAAGTCCGATGAGGTTAGCGAAGTCTCGGACGCAGGGATGCGCTGGCGTCATCGGGCGGACGCTATCAAGCAACTCACGTTCGCACACAGGTCTCTGACTGATGCGGCCGCGAAGCTGAACGAACTCCTTCACGATCCTTCGGTGACCGAACGGATTCTCAAAAACCGTCTGGAGTGGCGAGAGAAGAGACGTCGACCTGCGTCCAGCCGGGTATGCATCCGTTTCGAAGTAGATGAGACGAGCGCGCCGACGGCTTTATCTCGAATGTGGATCTGGGGTCCCGGCGTCGGCTGGATTTTGTTCGACGAGTGAAGATGTCTCCGCTGCCTATTGTCCGGGACAGTTTCTTATGAAGGGAGGTTGTTTATGGCTGCGTCCAATATTCTATCAGCTTGCCGGCTCAATGTTGACCGCTCGGTCTGGTTTATCGGAGTCCACCAACTGGATCTCTGGGTGGAAGGTGTTCGACCGATTTGCTGTTTTGTCCTCGATGACGTCACACGCGAGGTACTTTCCAGCGTCGCGGTCAAGGACAAGTCGACTGAGGCTCTCGTAGGTCTTGTAGAGTCTGCTCTAGTCATCAGGTCGGCACCGGGTTCGATCAGAATGTCCGATCTGGACCTGGTCCGAGATGCAGACTTTCAGGACTGGGCTTCCGGCATGGGGATAAGGGTTTCCTGCGCATTTCAGAGTCAGTCGGTCAGTCATCTCGCCCAGCACTGAGTTTTCTTACAGGACCCGATAGGCCGGGACGGCAGGGTGATCGATCTCGCCTCCCACTCTGGGATTGAGCCAGCAACTCCGCGTTTGACGTCTGCTCCCAATCGGCATGCAGACTTGGCGACCTTTGGTCAGAAAAGGATCCAGCAATGTCAGATGAGCTTCGAATTGACCTGGGAATGGGAGCGGTAATGGTGAAGAGGCGAGACGGAGGGCCAATACGTTTCGTCATAGACGGTGCGAAGCAACATACCACCCACGTTCACAATTCGGCCAAGTCCGGGCACATTCTCCTTCCAGCCGAATCCGATGGCGAATACGCGGCGATGTGGTTGCTCGATGTGTCGCTGTGGGCCGTCCGGTACATGGCACAGCCGCACCGCCTCGAGTTTCCTATGAACGGCCGTAAACGCCTGGCTGAATATACGCCGGATTTCGAAATGTTGGCTCCGCTCCATCTCGCAAGAGAGTTGGAGAGCGGTGGCTTGTTTGCGCGTACGATCCTGAAGCTTCCTCCTGCCAGGACAGTCAGAGACGAACTGGTGAGCATTGTCTTTGAATTTAAGGGGAGGAAAGATCGTCGAGCTGAAGATCCGGATTACATCGCTAAGCTAAAAGAGGCCAAGCGGATCTATCAACGACATGGGGTGCATTTCTTTGTCTTCAATGAGGTCCCTCACTTAACCTGCGTTGACCACCGACACCTGCCAAGCGTTGCGATGGATCAGTCCGCCAACCTGCGAGAGAGCGTATTCGCAACCGCATGGGACTATCTAGCCCAAGTGGGTGGCGTTTCGACCTATGCGGAAATTATCGAGGCATTGGGCGGTGGGCCGTCTGGGCGGGAAGCTGCACACTGGCTTCACATGAAGGGAGGTATCTGGATAGACCTCAGCGGATGCCCAAGGAAGGAAACGCGTGTGGCAATGCCGCCATTACTGAAAGGCCGGCGGGCACCTCTCGATGTCGCATTCTTGGCGGGACGCTAATCATGTTGCGACCTGTCGATCTCGAGAAAGGACAGGCTTTTCATTTCCGAGCCCCTGGAGAAGGGTTCACATGTCGATTCCTGAAGTCGAAATCCAACGGCGACTTAGTGTTCGAGCGCCTGGACATCGAGGAACGCCATCACGTCGACCGCGAAACCTTCCTCGCGTCCTATTCGGTAGGCGGGGTCGCGCGGTTGAATGAGGCCGAATTGCATGGAAGTCATCCAGCAATCGAACCAGCAGCCTTCGAACCCATACAGAAATCGGACAGCCCCAGCATCGAAGCGCGAAAGCGTAAATATATTAACGCTGTGACCCAGCAGTACTACATCCTGTGCATCGACAACCTGGGGCTATCCAGGTCAGACCCGGCGCTGAGAAAATTCATCGCTGAGCACGAGCCGATCCACAAAAAGTTAGGTCTCGGCAAAGCCCCAGGGCCTAGCACTTTGATCAGCCTTTACAGGGAGTGTGGAAAGCCGGGCTATCGGCCGCTTCATCTTTTTGTGAATGGTTCAGGCGGCGATCAGAAATCCGGGCTTTGGGAAAAATACATCTTGGATCTCAAGGCCGCAATGCGCGAAGCATACTGGTCGAAGGACAAGCCGAGCGAACCCTATGTGATAAAATGGTTCGAAGGAAAAGTTGCAGAGGAGCGCAAGCGACGAGGTCCGTTAAGAAGCTTAAATGCCCCTACTAGAAACACCCTGAGGAACTGGATCCATGCATCCGCGACGCCTGAGAATGTCGCGCTTCGAGAAGGAAAACAAGTTGCCAACCGCCAAATGGAAGGGGTTCACCCGCACGCGCAGGCCTTCCGGCCACTTGAAACTGTCGTACTGGACCACACGCAGATCGACCTGCACATCGTCATACTCGACGCCAAAGGAGAGGTAATTGAAAGGTATGAGAGGCCGTACCTGATAGTAGTCATCGACGTATTCAGCAGGATGGTGCTTGCCGCCAACCTCACCCTGGAGGCGCCTTCAATTTACACGCTTATGGCCGGTCTTAAGCAGACGGTCAAACCTAAGGCCTTCGTGAACCACTATCGTACGTCGACAGCTTACGGATGGGCCACAGACGGATGGGGAAAATTCTTCCGAGCACTCGTCGATAACGGTCTTGAAAATATTGGTCGATCACTTCGTTCTACCGCACAGGCCATCAGGCTTGACGTTTCTTTCGCCGCTGTGAAGACACCGGAATTCAAGGCCGTTGGAGAGCGCTTTTTCGACACGCTCAACGCCGAGATCTGGCACGAAGCGGATGGCGGGGTGGACGAGAAGCCTGGCAGAAAGACAAAGGATCCTCGCCGCGACGCATGGCTGACGCTCCCGGAGGCACAGGAACGGCTCTGGAACTGGATCGTTACTGTCTACCATCTGAGAGTCCACAGCGAATTGAAGATGGCCCCGGCGCGAAAGTGGTCCGAGGGCTTCAAAGAACATAAGCGGCCCATGATCGACGACATCAATGTCGTTGAAAACGCCTTTGGACGATCTAAAACTCGCCAGCTTACTACTGCGGGGATCCATTATGAAAACGAACGCTTTCATGATCCCGATATCACTACGTCGCTTTTGCACGACCTATACTACCGCAACAGCAAAAGCAGGAACGCGCAGAACAAGAACCAATCGATTGCGGTAACGGTCGAAATAAACGTGTTTGATGAGGATGTTTCATGCATCGCTGTCTACAATCCCGTGAGACGATCCTATGTGCGGCTCCCTAACCGCGACCCCGATGCCGCTGGTTCCTACGTCGCCAGAGATGAGGAGCGGGGGCGGGATGACCAAGCGAACGAAGATTTCTTCTCATCAGTCGATCTTGCGATAAATGCAGCGAAGCACGCGGCTTCAATCACTAAGCGGAAGCCGCCGCGGCATCCGGATGCTCCGGGAAAGACAATTTCCGCAGCGCCGCAACGAACCTCTGAGACTGAAGGATTGCCGCAGGACTCCCCGCACGTCTCGCAAGTCCATGAACGCGCTACAAACGAGCCCCCTCGCAAGATTCGGCGGCGCGGCCAGACGAAAGCGGAAGCCACCCGACGCCGCAACGCTGCGGCTAAAAAGGCGAAACAAAAGGCCACGGACGCGGCAACAATTGCCGAAACAGTCTTTGAACTGGACAAACTCGACATTGCAGAAAACGTCGACCGGACGCGCCTGACAGCTTTCGAGGTCACGGATCTGGATGCATTTCGACAAAAACTCCGGGCGAAATTAAAACTTTCAAACGGCACCTGATGAACAACCGATCCAACTTTCCCACGAGGAGGTTACGCTGATGACAGGCCGCCGATCAAACGCAGAGATCAATACCCTTTTCAAGCAATGGGTGATTCCACATAGCCGAGCGGATTCCGCCATGGAAATGATGGAGTCGATGCGTGAGCAGAAGCGGCTCTCGTCTTGGGACCTCGAAGCGCCTGCGGCCTATCTTACTGCTCCTTCGCAGAGTGGAAAAAGCCACACCGTAAGTATAGCGTATTTTGAAAAGTATGTTGTTCCCCAGTTTCGTGCAGAAAATTGCCTTGGGCCGGAGTTCTCCAACAGCGAGTTGAAGCGTCTTCAAAAAAAAGTACTTTACGTCAAAATACCCGCGAAGCCCTCCCTGGGTGCGTTTGCTGCAGCACTGTTGGAAGCGATGCACGACACCAAGCCGTGGAATGGGGGACCCTACGAACGCCTTAATCGCGCGTATACCCAGATGAAGGAGCTGGGAGTGGAGTTGTTAATCCTAGACAACTTTGATCACCTAGCGAAGGTCCACACGCGCACCCTACAAGAGGAGGCTACGCGTCTACAGGATACCATCAAGGAGATGATTGAGAAGGGATGGCCAGTAGTCTTTGTGGGTCTGCCCTCTGCCAATACAACAATCCTAAACCAGCTCCAGATAGCGCACCGAGTCGAGGAGATTTATTTCGGCCCATTTCGTACCCCGGAAGAGGAGTTTGTCGAATATGTCGGCTGTCTGGACATCCTCATGGTGGAACATGGAATTTTCGATAAGGAAAGCGACTTAGCCGATCCAGCCATCTACAGAAGGCTGTTGATATCGAGTGTCGGTCAGCTTGGCATACTGTCGAATACCGTGCGGCAGGCAGCAAAGCTTGCCTCCGCCCAACGGTTGCCGCGCATCACCGTCGATCATCTAAAAATTGCCGTTCGCACGTACCCGATGAGGCTTAAACTCTGCGCGTACAACCCGTTCGACATCGATGATGATGAGGATTTGAAGCCCGGTCTAGCGAGGCATTATGAGGAGATTGTAGCCCGCGAGGCTGAAGAAGAGAGGCTGATGTATGCGTGACGAGGTCGTCCCGAACTCATCACAGGTCGCCGCTTTTTGCGATCCCGACTTAGCGTACTTCCGCCGACGACTGAATCAGCTAGGGTCGGTTCTACCCGTTCCAATCTTGCTGCGTCCCGGCGAAAGTTTGCGCGACGTGGCTTTTAGAGCCGTCGCCATCAACGGTTACGCTCGAACCTCGATCTTGTGGGAGCTAGCTAAAACTCGCACGTTCAGAGCGTTGTCGGCCTGTATCGGCTTACCAGACGAGGAAGAGTTCCATCGAGTTCTCGATATCTTGGGAATTAGGCGAGACTGCAGTCTACTCCGGGCGATGTCGAGATCCTGCGGCAACCATAGTCGCCGGCACGTTTCGTTTTTCGGGCATCAGGTGCTCAAGGCTCACTTCACGTCGCGTAGACGTATCTCGCCAAGGGCCTTGTCCACCGACAATTATCAGAAAGCTTTGTGGTCACTTCGACCGCTGCCATTCGACCCAAACACGAAAGAAATGCTTCTTGATCGCTGCCCAGTTTGCAAGAAACCCTTGGGTTGGTCATCTACATCGGGAGTCAACTACTGTGATAAATGCCCGAGTGGAACGGTCGATCTTCGGGAATTCCTGCAACAAGTAGTACTCTCATCGGATCATGAAGCGCTCGATCTGGTCGCGAGATGCTTGGACCCTGAATTTTCTGATGATTCTTTTAAAACATTCCGCGTTGGTAATCTTAGTTGGATGAAGAGAGCTGAGATTTTCCAGCTTGCGGTCGTGGTGGCAAACCATTTGAGGCAGCCGGGGCCGTCGTCAGTTGACCATATTGAGTCACTCGAGATCGCGGGTAGAGTCGTTCTCGATTGGCCCCGAACTATACTACAGAAGTCTGAAGAACTAACGTCAGACCCTCTGAGTCCAAACTCGCTTTTGCAGCTGTTGAAACGCGATCCCGCCCTATGCAGGGGGATGCGGGACCAGATTGGATCCCTCGTTCATCATGTCACGTTGAGGCGCACTGCTTCAACGATCTCCAGGAAACTGTGTGTTGATGCGTCGCGCAGAGGCGCTCGGACAGATCTCCAACAAATGACGGTTTTTGTAGGGGATCATACATTGCGCCACGTCAAGCCTGCGGGAAATTATTGCTCATTGTTCGGCCTGCCCGGTGCCGATGTCGCTGATCTTCTTCGTGCGGGATATCTAAAACCTGCAGCACAAGGGGGCTACGACGTTGCTTCGCGCTTGGCTTCCCTCCTTTCGCACTCGAAGGCGATCGAACTGCCGGGTCGGTCTAAGAACGTCGTAAGTCTCGCATCTGCACGGTTTGCACTGGACCGTCGCTTGGTCGTTCCCTGGTCTCGACTGCTGGACGCTGTTCTTGATGGTAGCGTTCCGATAGTTGGCGTAAAGCGCGCCCGGGGCAATTTGCTCTCAAATATAATGCTAGACGATTTCGACGCCCTCGCATCGGTCATCAAGGACCTTTCTTCGGATGAGCGCGAAAATGTACGTGGGTTTCTTACTCAGAGCGAGGTGGCGAACATATTCGGCAAGAGCCGATCGCTCGCAAGAGATCTCATCAAGTCGGGCATTCTCTCCCCTGCCGCGACTGTCGGCGAGATAGTGACATTGCGGGCCAGGTATTTTTTCAGTTTCGAATTGAAAGACTTGGCCATAATCCACCGCGGATGCGACAATTACATCATTGAACATCTGCGGCGTGCGGGGATTGCTGCCGGTAAGGTGGGCGCAACTTCCCTCTGGCCGCATGGAGCGGCGAAATCCTACCTTGCCGACAAAGAAACGGTTCGCAAGCTCGAATGGGTGAGCGTGGGGGGAACTTGCCGTGCATGATGTATGCCACACACCGCTATCACCCGATTACGCCCGCAGGCTCCTGTCGCTTATTGGGATCCGCGCAGCCGTTCCCATCATCCCGATCTTAGGAGAAGGTATCGCGGATCTGCTTTTTCGGTCCGCTTCTATAAACGGCTATTCGAATGTTGGACGCTTGTTAGGGGGGAAATCTACAAGGAGATTTTCACACTTCTCTTTCGCCGCCAGTTGGAATGATGATCTCGCTGGCGTTGGGGACATTCTCGGCACGCCGAACGGTGACGCGGATTTGAGCAAGCTGTTATACTCCCCGAGTGCTGATAATCGCCTAAACAACAGGTCGGTTGATTTTTTTGGGGCGTCGATACCCCCGAAGCAACTGATAGCGCACAGACGCGTTGCGCCTACTTCCTTGATGTCATCCGCACACTCCAAGGCCATCTGGCACCTCAATGCCCTTAGCTTTGATGTGCATTCAGGCGAAATGCTCTTGGAGGCGTGCCCACGTTGCCACGAGAGATTGACCTTCAACTACACAGCGGGAGTTTGCGTCTGCCATCTCTGTAAATTTGATTTTCGGGAGGCTCCACAGCCATTGGTCGAGGTCTCTGATAGAGACGCGCTACGTTTCGTGACCGGGCTTCTTGATCCTGAAAGACCTGAGGGCAAACTTGCTGTTCGGCTTCTTCATCCAGATCTCAATAGGGAAAACCCTGGGTACATCTTCTTCCTTTGCGTTCTCATTGCCCTGGTCTTCGACGGAAACGGACTTGCGGGAACAGGGAAACGCCGCGACCTCGGGAGATCAAAGGTATCTCCCGAAAGTCCAGCAAAGGCCGGTCGGTCTGTCCTCGATTGGCCGTCCGGAATTTTCGATGCTATGACGTCGCTCGAAGTTCGCAGTGGATTCACTCTCAATGCAAGCGCAAGTCGAGGGCGTTTTTACAGGCTTTGCTTGTCAAGCAACAACCTCAGCCCCTCGTTGTTGAAGTCGATACGGGGGGCAAGCACCTTTATAACGGACGGGAGTGCGGTCTGGGTTACCGATCACACTGCGGCCGTAGAGCAGATCGGGCAGCGGGCTTTCCTGGTTGCCCGCAGGTCGTCTGCATTCCGAGCTGTATGTCGCGAGAAGGCTCTTCCTCCTCCCGTCCTATACAACTGCATGCTACACAATCAAAAACATAACACGATGGCGGAGGCAGGACGGGCGACCCTTCTCCCAGAGCGTATCCCATGGTTCAACGTCAATCGGATCGCTTTCCACAAGGGAAGAGCGCTGTCGGTGACGCTTCAGCGGTTCGTTAAGCTCACCTATTCAGGGGCGGGAGATCCTTGGCCGGAGGTATTCTTAGGCTTGCGCTCCGGTGAGTTGCCCGTCGTAAAGAAAAACGTCGGCGCAGGTAGCTGGCGTGAGAGTTTGCTTGTTGTGGATTTCGACGAGGCTACGCGGTTTATGAAGGGCGTGCAGGGCATAACTGACAGCGCCGATTTTCCGCTCAAGTGGGGAGACGCGAGCTTCTATATCGGCTGCAGCTACAAGCACGCGCGAGACAGGCTCTTAAAGGTCTTCCCCGACGAAAATATTACCCTGAGAAAGCTGCAAGAGTTCGCTCGGGAGTTCATTACTCTACATGAGGCGGCCGATCTCAGCATTATGCTTGGCGTTCGCGAGGACCGTCGAACGATATTGAAACGTGCAAAGATGCTCAATCTCTCTCGGCACCCGCAAGCTGACGTCTATTGGTGCCGGAACGAGATTAAGAATCTCTATCGCGGCACAGGCTGATTTCTGACGGTCTTGAATCGTTTTTCTTAGCGTATTGAATCAAAAAACTTACGATATGCGAGAAATCAACATGTCTGCTGAATCGGTTTGAACTGATTTCATAGCAATTGCGACGATGGAACGGATCGGAAGCATAGTGCCGATTTCGCGGATAAGGGCACTTCGGCCCAGTTGCCAACCTGAGTTCAATTTCGGAGCATTCCAGCTCCTAAGTGCGCAGCCTCAC
>Ga0123341_1000055_pt1 | contig 48337 bp, 38 predicted proteins | sample Turbeapinknodule_FD_89959 | JGI IMG/M metagenome (GOLD analysis project Ga0123341, IMG submission 89959) | Root nodule microbial communities of legume samples collected from Mexico - Turtle bean Mexico pink nodule | ecosystem: Host-associated > Plants > Roots > Nodule | place: Mexico: Nepantla...
CATGGACAACACACACCCACACACCCACACACACACGTATATATATATATATATATATATATATATAAAAACAGGTGTCCAACTAAAAGTTTTCATGATAAGACGCCTAGAGAAGCTTGGAGTGGAAAGAGACCATCAATTTGATATCTTTAAGTTTTTTGGTGTATACATTGTGTACATATACCAAATCAAATAAGGATAGAAGTGTGTGTTCATTGGATACCGCAAAAATTCAAAAGTATACCAATTATACAATTAAGAAACGGAGAAAGTGATTATTAATCGAAATGTAACATTTGATAAAGAAGGAATACAAGACTAAACTCTGAAAGCCCAAAAGTAGTTGGTGTTGATTCCATGCATGTAGAGTAAAATGAGTAAACAAAATTGAATATTGGTGAGTTAGACAATGTGTCAGATTGGAGGATTATATTGTGATTAATGATAATGATCCATCTGACGAAGAAGTTATCAATTTTTCTTTATTTTTATAATGCGAGCCATTAACTTTTGAAGAAGTTACAAAAGATCAAAATTGTAGAAAAGCCATGGATGTTGATATTCATGCAATAGAAAAAAATGAAACATGGGAGTTGATAAATTTTCCACTTGATAAGAACCCGATTGGAATGAAGTGAGTTTACAAAATCAAGTATAAACCCAATGGTGAAATTGATCGTTTTAAAGTAAGATTGGTGGCAAAAAGGTGAAAGTAGAAACTAGGCATTGATTATTTTGAGATATTTGTTCCTGTTGCGCGATTAGATACAATTCATATTATTATATGTATCTTAGCTCAAAACAATTGGAAGATATATAAAATAAATTTTTTAGTCTGCCTTTCAGAATTATACTTTAGAAGAAGTATATGTTGAACAACTTCTAGGATATGTGATTAAGGGTAAGGAAGATAAAGTCTAGAGATTGAAGAAATGATTGTATGGTTTGAAGCAAGCATCAATGACTTGGTACAAGAAGATTGATTCATACTTTGTGAAAAATGAATTTCAAAGATGCTTGTTCTGAGCACACTTTATATATTAAATTTATTAATCCTAGAGATACTCTTATTGTGTGCATCTATGTTGATGATTTAATTTTTACTAGTAGCAATCTCAAAATGGTTGCGAGGTTTAGGAAGGCTATGACAAGACATTTTGAAATGATAAATTTGGGCCTAATGTGTTATTTTGTAGGTATTATGCTAGTGATATTCTAAAGAGGTTTAAGATGGAGACAATTGTAACCAACACGTTTAACATTATTACTATAATAGTACATTTCAAACAACTAGTTATTCAACCTAAGCATTATGGTTAAGAAGAATTTTGAAAGGAATACATCAAAAGCAAAAGATTACCACATAGATATTTTGTGACAACAAGTCTATAATTGCATTATGCAAAAATTAAATATTTCATGAACCATCCAAACACATTAATATTCGATTAAAAAAAGTAGAGATTAAATATTGTTCCACTAAAAAATAAAAATAAAAATATTTTCACTAAGTTTTTTTCAAAATGAAGAAAATGCTTGGAATACTATCAGTTTGCTTCAACAGAGATAATGATAGAATTAAATCAACTTTAATCAATCTTATATTTTTAAAGGAATTCCATATTTCACTCCTTTATTTACAAGTCATTAGGAAGTTGATATGCTAATTTTATCAGTCGTTTGTATGTGTTATTTTTGTGTAACTTATGTATGTAATATATAGTCAAATTTGCATGGATGTATACCAAAAAATTATTAATGTAAAGATTAACCACATATATCAATTTCTTTGTAAGAAAAATGTAAAAGTTTATTTTAATACACCTTTTCCTGTTCTTAGAAAGTTTACTTGTAAAACCATGTTTGTAAAATATAAAAAGATATCTCAAATGCAAATGCTAGTATTAAAAAATGTATGGGTGAAAAAAAATAGATAAACACGTTTTTGTTCTGATTCAAAAATTAGTGGGATCAAATGGAAGGGATGGTGTTTATTGACAATTAACAACTTAGATCAGCCAACATTTTAAACTTCCCATGCTTAATTAATAATGGGTTGACCTACTAATTCAAAGGTTGAGACTCTAAAAGTAATTAAAAAACAAGAATATAAAATATGCAAACATCTAAACTATTTCTAATAAATAAATCTATATACAAACATATTCACTTGATGCACATTACAAAGATGTAAAGATAGGATCTAGTGATAAGATACTTTATATTTTTAAAAATTGTAATAATATTATCGTGGAAGATAAGTAATTAACACAACAATTCTTGGATTGTAACTCTAATAATTGGTTGTAGGGTTAAAGACATAGTATTTGAAAAAAATAGAAAGAAGAGTGCGTTTATTCTCTGTTTGTTATACGTATCAGACCTCAATATAAAAGGTTGAAACACTCCATATATCTTTTTATTTATTTAAATTCTTTATTATTGATAAAAATAATAATATTGTCTATGTAATTGTTTTTTATTTTTTTATATTAATTAAAACATTAATATAAATATATATAATATACAAAGTTTAAACTTAAAAACTAACATAGTAAACCATATTTTTATGGGAATTCATTATAAATAACAAAAATATGAATACTTATAAAATAAAATTAGATTTTTATATTGATTAATATCACTAATCCATGTTGAAATTTCATTTTAAAAATAATTTATTGACTTTATTCATTTTATCCGGGTAGATAATGTAATAATCTTGCATATAGTGCTATATAATTTCAAGGCCCCAAAACATTAAATATAAAAATATTGGAAAATCCATATATAATATACAAAACACTAACAAAAATGTAGCATTACATGCATAAAAACCTACAAGCTATATATCGATATATTTAAACTACAACACACATGGTCAATAAAAAAACTTTAAAAGGCATAACATTTTTATTTAAAGGTTTGATTTTAGTAAATGAGATATTTATTTTGGATAATTTTTTGAAATATACATCAGATGATTTACGAAAGGGAATAATTTGATTAATTTTCTCAATTTCTTTTAAATAAGGTAAACATCAAGGAAAATAAATTTAGAAGTTTAATTTGGGAATGATTCTCTTAAAAGGCTTGATTGCAAGATCATTTGGAACTCAAAATTAAATTTACTTAGATGGGGAATAAATCCTCTCAAGTGGGATTTTTTTTATAGATAACAAATCAGTAAATAAAATGAAATATTTATGAGATGTTGCAACCCATTAGAAAATACAGACTTCAGGAACCTAATTCAAAATAAAACAACGTATTTAGGAAACCAATGACATCCATATTCCACAAAAAACAATAAAACTTGTAGAGCAAGTCATGTGATAGATTACAAAAATTTAATAATGTGTGTGAATTAAACTTCCAGTAATAACAAAATATTTCCATTAATAATGTGTGTGTCAATTAAACTTCCTAAACGAATAACATAAACAATTTTATACCTATAAGAACAAAAAGGAAAGGAAAAGAAGAGACAAAGCAGAGGTTTCGCATTGTATTTTTCCAAAAGGTTTTTATAGTACATTGTAGTGACTTTGCAGGAAAGATGAGAGCCCGAATTAGAAGAGGAGAAGGATAAGAGAGAGGAGAATCCAAAAGAAAAATGTCCTTCTTTAATCTAGATAACACTTTTTTTTATGTCTAATTACAATCGTTTCACTTGACAAGTGAATTAAAACGGGTTATAATAAATTGTTATTAAATTTAATTTTTGCATTAATCCGTATTAAATTTAATTTTTGCAATAATCATTATTAAATTTAATTTTGCAATGAGTTCATAACATTTTTTAAAGATTGTATAATGAAATTTTGAATAAATTAAATTAACTCAACTTTGAATCATGCTTTTCTACTAGATTTAATTCGCAAAACAATTCACTTGGGTTCCGCGCTTGGATTCCAATTTTGTGGAGCAGTTGCACCTCCGTGTTCTCTGTGTGCCTTATTCTTAGCTTCCACCCTTTATCACCAAAAAAAATAAAATATGGTTCAACAATCGATAGTTTTGAATAGGTTTAACATTTAGATTTAGGTCAGAATGTGAAATTAGGACAAAACAAATTGAGACACTCTTTCTCTTTCACAAAATTCACTTTGTTCTTCATTTTCTTCCTTTTTCGTGCACTTTTTCTCCTTCATATTCATACGTTGCCTTTTTGTTCTCTTTCATTCTCCAGTGGCTTGCTACTCTGGTTCAGTTGTCCAACTACTCTGGTTCAGTTGTCCAGTGTCGTGGGCATCCTCTTTCACCTTCTTCTCAAGTTTTCTCCTCCATCTTCTCTTCCAACGTTCGTCACTTTTGCAACTCTTTTCAAGGTGTTGGATTTATGAATTGGTGACCAAAAGGTAATACAATTTTCTATTCATTTCTTTATTAAGTGAAACATTCATGTTGTGTGATTTGTGTTGGGTGATCCGTGTTATTTGGCACGTGCTGATCCTTGTATGAGTCAAAGTCAATTTCTTGCACACACTTAAGACAATATATTTTGGTATTTCATGTTGGGGTTACTTGGTGGCTTTGTATTTGACTGTTAAGTTATTGTAGTATTTTATTTCATAGTAGTATGTTAGGATAGACAAAGAAGAGTGATGTGAGTTGATTTTTAGATGTTTTCATTTATGGTGACACTTTGACTTAAGATTATGATTTTAACAATTAATAGTGAGGACCTAAGGAAGATTCCCATTGGACACGAACTTAACCAAGGGGTTAAGTAAGTGTGAAGGTTCACTTCACAGAGTCAAAAATGAAAAACAAGATGTGGTGAGGATGATATGCAATTGCGAAATTGAAAATGGGCACAAGGTTAACATCAATGGTGGTCATGGCCTTCCAAATGATGCACCATACTCATGATTATGAGCGAAACCTAAGAGAAACAAAGAATATAAACTAAGAGACAAACACATAAAATGGAATGGAGAAATGCAAGGAAAATGGAATGAGAAAACTTATGATAGCGGGTGAGAAATTTCACGCCACTTGGAGTGTGATGTGCTCCAAGATGAGTGTGTTGGTCGCCACTTGGGAGCTTCCCAAATCACTCAAGATAAGACCTCAAACCTAAGAGGACATAAGTCTCACTAAGAGCTCACACAATTTGTGCAGAGTTTCTCTACTTCATTCAAATTCAACTTGTAAAATACAATGGGTAGACCTCCTATTAATAGGTGAAGGTGCCTTGGAAAACAAGAAAGAGGGGTAGGATGGGAAAAGGGAAAAAATGGGCAGCCTCAGTGATGCAAACCAAGCCAACAAGGAGATGACAAAGGATGCACACTATGAGAAGTCATTTTATCAATCAAGTGAAGACCTCACCAAGGATTTAGGAAACCTCACTAGAGAAAGAAATGGACACAAACCAGAGCATCTAATATTTTTCCTGCTGGTCTTCTTAAAGAATAAAACAAGTTGTAAATAATTTGGGCTCACTTTAGGGGTCCAAATAGCAAAGACAGGCTAAAATAAGGTGCATATAGCATAATAGGGGGTGTAGGTATCATTTTAGCTTGTTCCTAATAGATGCCAGCAACTATATATTCAGCTTTTCCAATTGAGAGAGCCACACAAGCTTGCTTCTTGTTATGCCAAGATATGAGGCTTGATCCAAGAAGATGACATCTTCCACTTATGCTCTTTTTTATCCAGTTTGCACCTGCAAAATCAGAATCAGAATATCCAACCAGATTTATAGGAGAGGGAGAGGGATACCATAAACCAACACTAGTTGTGCCTCTGAGATATTTCAAGATTCGTTTGGCATCTTTGAAGTGGGATTCTTTTGGATTTGATTGAAATCTGGCACATAGGCAAACAACAAACATGATATTAGGCCTGCTAACAGTGAAATATAGTAAGGATCCAATCAATCATCTAAATTTTGTTTGATCCACTACTTTTCCAACCAAGTCTGCATCCATGTAGCAGTTTGTTGACATTGGTGTGGAGGCCTCTTTGTAGTTTTCCATTTCAAACTTTTTGAGAATCTCCTTGCAGTACTTTGCTTGACTTAGGAAGATTACATTCTTTAATTGTTTGACCTGCAACCCTAAGAAGAATGATAACTCCCCCATCATGGACATTTCAAATTCTCCTTGCATAGTTGTAACAAATTCCTCACATAGGCAATCATTAGTAGCCCCAAAGATGACATCATCAACATAAATTTGAACTAAGATAATGACAAATTTAGACTTTTTAATAAAAAGAGTCTTAATCCATTTTTCCTCTCTCATAGCCATGAGATAAGAGCAAACTGCTAAGCCTCTCATACCACTATCTTGGGGTCTGCTTCAATCCATATAATGCCTTTTTCAGCTTGTACACATGGTTAGGATGTTTGTGATCTTCAAAGTCGGGAGGTTGGTAGACATAAACTTCTTCATTGATGAATGCACTCTTCACTTCCATCTGAAAAAGTTTAAAGTCACTCATACAAGCAAATGCAAGTAATAACCTCATAGCTTCTAATCTAGCCATAGGAACAACGATTTCATCATAATCAATGCCTTATTCTTGATTATACCCCTTGGCAACCAACCTAGCTTTGTTAATATTTATTACTCTAGATTCATCCAACTTATTTCTAAACACCCACTTAGTTCCAATGAAATTCATGCAATCAGATTTAGGAACAAGAAACCACACATCATTTCTAGTGAATTGATTCAGTTAATCATGCATGGCAACAACCCAATTTTCATCTTTTAAGAGCATCACAAATGGTTTTAGGTCCAATTTGAGAGACAAAAGCCACGTGTTAGCAGAAATTAGAGATAGATTTTCGAGTGGAGACTCCCTTATCAATTTGTCCAATGATGTTGTCCATAGAAAGGTCTCCTGGAATTCTCCATTCTTTGGAAAGATCATCCTGATGCAAAAATTCAATAGGTTGTTTCGCAGTTTCAACCGGTTGTTTTTATGGGTAGGCCTCCATCTTCTGCAAAATTGTATTCTGATCATCTTCTTCTGCATATTTTTTTATAGAGTCCTATTTTGTATGGTTAGCTTCATCAAAAACAACATGAATGGACTCTTTCACAATCATTAATCTTTTGTTATAAACTTTATAAGCATGGCTACTTACGGAATAACCAAGAAAGATATCACTATCCGCTTTCTCATCAAACTTGTCAAGGTTTTTCTTCCCATTATTTAGAATATAACATTTGCAACAAAAAAATTTAGATGACCAATGTTGGGTTTTCTCCCATTAAACAGTTCATAAGGGATTTTCTTCAAAATGGTCTAACGAGGACACTACTCATTACATAGGAAGTTGTGTTAACAGCATCAGCCCAAAAATATTTTGGCAAAGAAGATTCACTAAAAATGGTTCTAGCAAGTTCCTCAAGAGACTTGTTCTTCCTTTCCACAATTCCATTTTGTTGGGAAATTTTAGGAGCAGACAAATTATGAAAAATGCCCAGATTTTTACAAAAGCAACTGAATTTTGTTTTGAAATTCCCCCATGATCACTGCACATGGCACAAATGTTAGTGGAGCACTTATTTTGCAATCTCTTAGCAAGCTTTTCAAAGGCAGAAAATGCATCACTCTTGGATTCCAAAAGTAGTGTTCATGTGAACCTGGAGAAATCATTAACTATTACAAGTGCATAGTAGTTTACACCAAGACTCGTGGTTCTTACATGACCAAACAAATCCATGTGCAGCAGTTCAAGAGGTTTGGAAGTTGAAATTATATTTTTCAGTTTAAAATTATATGTTTAATTTGCTTCCCCTTTTGACATGCTTCACATATATGGTCTTTCTCAAACTTGAGTTTGGGTAAATCAACAACTAGATCTTTTGAAATAAACTTATTTAGATTATGCATGTGGTGTGCTATCCTTCTATGCCATAACCATGATTCCTCATGTTTGGTTAGAAGGCAACTTATAGATGCAGAATGTGAAATATCAAGCAAATAGACATTTTTGATCCTTTTACCAGTCAACAATACTTCCTGTGATTTGGGCTAGCATATCTCACAAGTGTTGGGATTGAAGGTTATTTGATAACCTTTGTCACACAGCTTATGCTGAGAAGACTATGCTTTAGTCTTTCTACAAACAACGCATCACTAATCAATAGGGTATTCTTGTCTCCAATGCTTCCTCTTCCAATAATTTTCCCTTTGTTGTTGTCCCCGTATGTAACATGACCTTCTTGCTTAAGGAAAAGATTGGCAAATTTGCTTTTATCTCCTGTCATATGCTTAGAACAACCATTGTCCAGGTACCATAGATGTTTATTGGCTGTCAAGGGACCCCCCAAGAAACAAGACCAAACAACAAGATTTGGTCCCCTAGTAAATTTGGGTCCATAGGCATTAACTAGGACCTTAGAAACCTTAGAAATCTTAGGAACTCATTTCAAGAGACCTTTAGGAACAAAAAACCTCCTAACTCTACAAATTTTAACAGTGTGGCCCCTTCTCATGCAGTAAAAATATATTTTAACCTGTTGTTTTCACAGAAACATGAGAAAGGCTTTGAAAAATATTTGTTCTTGCTGTTTGGATTAAATCCCAGTCCATTATTTTTAAATGATCTAACAATTTTGACCACTTCTTTGAGTCTATATAAAGACAGTTTTATGATTTTTTTCAAGTACCTAAGAAAGAGAGAATAGTAAAAACATTTTCAATAGAATGAAGAGCTTTTGGATCATCACCTGTGTGTGAAATAGAAATTGGGTTTTCTATACTTTTGTACTACTGCATTGTAAAAACTCAAGTGTATTCTATTTCCTTCTTTTGAACACTGTAAATCTGTGTATGGCAGTTTCAAAAAGGATTTCTGAAAACTGTGGTGTTGCCAAGGAGTGTTGTGTGCTCTTGAGGGTTTCAAGATAAACACTGTTGGTGTGTGTTTTATAATCTTGTTTTGATTACTTAGTGAATTCTCAGTGGTTAGCTGAGAACTAGAGATAACTCTTGGTTAAGAGTGAACCAGTATAAATATTCTTGTGTGAATCTCTATATCCTCTCTCTGATACACTGATTTGCAATCTATTCTTTGTTTTCTGGTATAAACAACTTGTTGTTTCGAGAAAACATCTGGTTGATTTTTTATAAAGAACTATAAAACTGAAATTTTATCCAGTTGAACAGAAAATCAATTGGTTGATTTTTCAGAACTTTTCACTCTATTTCCAATCTTTGCGTAAAAACAATTCACCCCTCCTCCTCCCCTTCATTTTTGTTTTGGCCACACATTCTATCAAACACTCTCCTCGACATTGGCTTTGAAATATCATATCGAGTAAAAAATAATAGTGGTCAACAAAATAAATCTAACAACTTAAATCACAAAATAACTCCTATTAACAACATCAATAAAAAAAAAAACCTAGTCGATATCAACTAAAAAGTAGTCATCCCGATAATGTCTCGGTCTTTGTCAAATAGATGACATCCTAGCCAAAATTGAGTTAAGGAAATGAAAATACCTATAGTAATCATCTACCAATCGTTAAAGCCTCATAAACTGCAAGTTCACTTGTAAGTTGTAAGGGCAGGAGAGGTAGTACCAAATGGCTTAATCAACCTTAACCGTCCTAGCATAGACTAAAATACAGTTTTAACCATTGTATTAGAGGCATTCGGTATGATGGAGGAAATTTCTTGTGTGATGGATGATGCAATATATAATACATATATGTAACTAAATTTCTTGTTTGTGGGTTGTAATACCTCATGCATTCCATTAATTTAATTCTTTTCTGCTGATAAAAAGAATTGAGTAAAAGGAAACTTACAAAGAAGAAAACATGAATTTGTTAATATGAAAAATTACACAATTTCTTTTTTTTAAGTGAAATTTGAAATTCTTTAATTTAAAAAAATTCAATTACTTTAATAAAATTCTAGTTTCAATTCCTTTTAAATTTTTGTTACCAAAACAACGTATTATATTTTGTCATTAAGCATTTCAAATTTTCTAAAAAAAATAATTACCCTCTTAAAACTCCCTATCCAAACACATTATTAAAACTGTATGGATATTAAAAAAAAAGTAATTAAAGTATTAATTTTATATGACTAAGCAGATAATTTGATTACTTTTTAAAAATCCACATTATATGGCAGTTTTTTTTGTAAGAGATAGTACTAAAAGGAGTGATGGTGGAATTACCCGAAGGATTTTGATGAAATAATAACGTTGGATGCTCTTTCATAAATAAAGAAACAAGGTAAAAACTATAGCAGTTGTAATAGTTAATTAAGAGCTTGTGTACTGTTATGAGCATGAATCTTTTACCTTTTTTATTTCTTTCTTTATTCTTTCTACGTAACTTTTATTTTTGGTGGTCTCTCACGATTATTTAACAAAGTACCCCAGTCTGTTCTGCTACTTCCTCTTTTACCTACCCTACTACTGCGCCATGCACTGCTTACACTGATGCATGGACAACGTTAACATAAATCACTCTCCATCATAATCTATTATTCACACTGTATTTTATCTAACTAATACATTCATCTTTCAGAGATGTTAAATTACACCCTTCCTTCATTTATTTTTATTCATTTTTTCTCCCCTTTTAGACCCTACTAACTTTCAATAGAATTAATAAATACCTTATACTCTGAATAATTATGAATGTATCTCTCAATAATATTTTATCCCTTTTCCTATACTTGAATTAGTATCACTGATGATCAATTCTGGAAGTTATTGTTGATTTTAATGTTTTTGGCGGTAGAATATAAAATTTTAAATACCTTAAATTGATTTTTGAAATTTCATTATTTTCTTTTTCTAATAAGGTGATAAAATTGATAATTGACAGAACTAGTTATAAATGACATCGAGAGTGATATCAAAAGAGAAAAAAAAATCTCTAAAAACTCAGGCATGTATTTTACTCTAAAAAGTATATTTTTCATGAGATTTAACGATTCTACTTTTAATTTTCTACATCGATATAAGTTGATTACGAATAAATCTTTCATTTCATTACAGAATTTGTAAAGAAGTAAAGAAGATATTACCAATTAATCAAGTTTTTTTTTTTTCAGTTAGCAGCGTTTAATGAAAGGGTAGCAACAGAACATATTTTAGCCTTTCATTTATATCACCTTACGTATATGTTAATGGCACAATGTCTCACCAACTTGTAATGGTGTGGTTTTAATTCATAAATCAAACTGTGGTTTTAATGATAGAAGTAAGTGAGTTCATGAATCCAACACGAATCATTTTGTGCTAAAAATATACAAAGGAAACAAAACTATGTTTGAAATCAAAATGATTTATATAACCTTTTTCTTTTAAAGTAAATTCTTATACAATTTTCACACTTTGCTTGATGGGGAAAATAAAATAGCAGAGAGGATGTCTGTTGTAATGAGATTTTTCACATTTTATGTTCAAAAAACGGAAATGGTGTAAATTTTTTGACATGAAAAATATTACTAGCTGGCAAACTAGAGATGAGATGTATGAAGGCTCAACATTGCACATCTCAATAAGAAGAAGGTACGCGGACAAAACAAATTTAGTGAATGTAGTTTAATTTGATTCTTTTGGGAAACCAAATTTTTTTTAAAAGGTCTTAAAATTGAAAAAAAGAAATCTGCAAAGGGTAGTTAAATTACAGAGTTTCTTAAACCTAATTTTGGTAGAGGTTGTTTAAGTTTTTTGAAAAGCACAAGAGTTGGGGATAGAGAAGCAAAAGGGTGGAAATGGTTTGATATGTGATGAGCTATATTACTTGTAATTCCTGCAACGTACTACATTTAATAAGCTGAGGCAATGATGGCAAGTAGTATCCATTTTATATTGGAAAGAGAAAGAATGAAGGTGGTGGTGAGGCAGTGGAAGTATGTTAATTTTAGGCAATGGCAACCTTGGGGGCTCACTGGTCACCACCTGAGTTTAAGAGGTAGCTACTTCAAAAGCCTGAAGAAACTGCTCAGGATTCAGGAGTGGCCTCTTTCATCCAAAGCATCTATTATATAGATATTGGTCCCTAGCTAGCTATGTATGTAGTGTAGTACACACACATAATTCACAACTGCAGCAATAAGGGATGCATCATGCATGTGACAGTGTTTGCAGTACTTACCAGAAGGGCAGCATCTTCAACACAATGCAGTAAAAGATCAAATTCGTACCTTATTCATTTTCTCCACATCAATAATGGATACTTAAATTATTACTTTGTTAAACCTACCACCTTCCTCTAAACAACACTAATTTATTAATCACCCAAAATACCATGTTTCTCTATAAAATTATGCAATGATGCCAAATCATTGTGCAGCACCAAGCAACAAATCTCAGATCACAAAACCACGATCTCATGATGATTACTAAGAAACTATGCTATCTAAACACCTTCATAGCGCATATATAGAGAAAGTATAATGGAATTAAAATATACGTATATTAATTTCTTCTCGAACCCTAACATGGTCAACCAGCAAAATCACACCAAAGGTCCAAAATCGCATACTGAACTCAATATACCAAAGCAATCAAACTCGGGCTTCTTGCTGTTTTGCAAGTGAACATAACATATATAGTTACGTATTTAATATATAATTTGGAAACCACTGATTAGTAGTAATAGTAACACTGCTGCTAGTAATAATATAGTGATTAAAAGAAAAATTAAGAAGCTAGCATCAGATCATACACGTGATTATTTGACCCTCAGGAATGTTGACTGGTTGAGTCACGTCCATCATCTCCGCCGTGAGGTTGTCCAGCGCTTCCCGGAGACTCCGAGACGCCGTTCGCCGGAATCTGTCTGTAGGCATTAAGGGCCGCAAGCATGCCTAAGTTACTTTCACTTAGGAGTTGAGCACTGCCGCTGCCGCCACCTCCGCTACCAACCATACCTGAACCTAGTTGACCACCGGGCATAAGGGGCATCGGAGAAGCAAAATTCATGAAATGAATGCCACCCGGGGGAGACATAGCTCCTCTATACACCCCACTGTTCCCAACAGAGGGAATTGCCCAAATGGGATTATCGTTACCATTGCTGCCGCCACCACCACCACCACCACTCATGGATTGGTTACCGTGACCCGCCACCATCCAAAACGCCGCCGTATTGGAAGCGTGGCTCGCCGGAAGTGAGCCTGTGCTCGATTGTATCAAATAGCTTCCCATTTGTGATAGTTCTTGCTCTGGCCTTCTCTTTCTCCCTAAGCTTCCATCAGAATCCGTAGCCACCAATTCAAGACCGCCACCTGATTCTTCTCGAAGCTCTTGTTTCGCTTGCTGAATTACATTGATGTTACCCATAGGGTTAAAATTCAAAATTGCGGAGATGGAAGAAGTGTTCTCCAACATGCTCCTACGAGAATCCTCCATCACCATGCTCATGTTCCGGTCCCACTCTGCGCGGTTCCTTAGCTGCGCCGCAGCCGCAGCGGCGGCAGTGGAGGTGGAGAACGTGCTAGGGTTGAAGTAGTTTCCGCGGAAGTAGTGCGACGGCGCCGACATGGTGGAGCCGGAGCTGCGGAGGGAGATGTTGAGGGAGGTGAAGTTGGCTGGAATGGTGCCGGTGCCGGTGGCAGCGATGACCGAAGGCTCCGCCTGCTGAAGGAGCCACTCGATGGTCTCTCCATCAGACTTGTGTCCGAGCTCACGCGTGAGCTGAAAGACTCTGGCAGCACAGGCCGCCGGCATACGGATCCGGCGGCCTCGGCCATCGACCTTGGTGTGGCGGTCCTTTGTGGAAGTCCTCTTTGGCGGAGGCTTTTTGGACTGGTCGGCCAAGTGGAGGTTGTTATTAGTAGCAGAAGTAGTAGTAATAGTAGTTGCAGTTAGCACAGTGTCCCTGGTAGTGGTGGAACAAGGTTGCTCTGTGACGTCATCAAGGTCCTTTTTCTCTAACAGCTGCAGAGGGAAATTGGGTCTGGTTCGGATCCCATTTTGATGATGATCAGGCTCCAATTCCATGATGTTGTTATCTCATATAACGAAGCTCTCTATAAGCACTTTTGTTAAAGAAAAATAAAAATGAATTGGTGGGGTTTATGTAAAAAACAACTCTCTTTCTCCTATCTGGTACCTAGCTAGCAGCAATAGTGCAAGTAGGAGTACTGGCGGTAGATATGTTTTGAATATATATATATTTTTTGTATGTGTAGCTGGGAGCTGACCCTGAAATTGTATCTCTTAGTGGGCTAGTGGGTCTCTTTTTTTCTGTGTGTTGTGTGTTTTGTGGAGCATGGAACTCCTTTCAGATGGGAGCTTGGAGCTGAGTTGTTCTGTGTGTGGAAAGAGAGAGAGAATGAATGAATGAATGAATGATAGAGGATAAGGGAGAGGAGGCCAAGCTTTAAGCAACAAAAATAATGAGTGGGAATAATAAGGGCTCAGTAAATTTTGAAAAAGCATAGCCTTTCTCTTTCTTTTTGTTTTTTTATGAATGGAATCCTTTTTTTAGTCTTCTCTAGTTTTATCTCTCTCCCTATTTTCAACACTCTTGAAATCAATGTCTCTATTTTTATTTTTTATTTTTTACTTTTCTCAATTAGAGGCTGCAACATGCTAGCTGTACAATAAATCTTAAATGGAAAACAATCACACTCCTCTTAACAACTTTTCATAATTCCTGTCTCGTTTTTTCAAAGGAAAGCGTGTAAATCCTTATTTCTCATAATAACAATATTTTTATTATTCTCTATTAAACTGATATAAAAATGAACGAAAATTAGTTATCTTAAAAAACATCTTTGAAACATGTAAAAAATCTTAAAATTGTTATTTTATAAATTCAAATAGTAATTGTAACATTTTAGTAAAAATATTAGTTTATATTGGTTTTGTATAACAAGTTGAAATACTCCTTACATATATATATTTATTAATACGTTTTTCCTGTAAAATATAGTTAAATTCATCAAATATTTGGTATAAAATACATATGTGATGTATAAAATATTTGGTATAAAATAATGATGAAGTTTAATGTAATTTTATAAAGTTATTTGAGTTGATGATATAAATTTGATATGTTAGAGGAAGAATATTGATTGAGTGAGGTTTGTTTGGGAATATTTGATTTGATTTAATTTTGAAGTTGAGGAAATGAAAATAGAAGTAAAATACAGGGTGTCATTTGATTGTGGTTGGACAGTGGACAGTCTCTTGATTCAGACTCCACGTGCGGTGCTCTTTATCATTCAATCCATAAAGACTGTGGTGGCCGGAATGGGACCCAAACTCCTAAGTCAAAAATAAAAATTAAAACTAAGCCAAATAAAAAGATAATCAAGTGGATCCCATCTCATTCAACTCATCATTGCACTTTTCTTCTTCCTCCTTTGCCCCTCATTCCCCCATTTTCCTTCTTCTATTTCTAGGGTTAACAACCATACCATTTACCATTTACCATCACACTTCCACTTTTCCATGCTTTTTATTTTTCCATTTACGATTCCAACAAATATCACGCTTTTACTAACTAAAAACATATGTAAATTACGTCATCTTCTTAATCTTAGTACTACTCATCATCACTCTACTTAACACTTTTTTATTTAACAAACAAACATCTTATACCTTATCATGTGACTCAATCAAGTATAATACGTAGACGAATGTGTGTAACCTATGGTCGTTTTCCTGGGGGTAATAATTTCGGAAAATTGTCTTTTCTTTATTTTTTTTCTACAAAATATATGCATGTAAAGGAATTTTGAAGTTGTGACTGTAGCTACTCATACATTCTTGGAATTCATTTTTTTTTAAAATTTTCAACCTACTCTTTTATATAGATACACGTTATATGTGAGATTAAATATTTATGAATGATCTGATAGTCAATGATATGATAAATCTATTAAATTTTGTTAGGATATAGACTTTGATATCATATTAAAAGATGAATTAAAACTTAATTCATTATCACAAAATCGACTTGTAAAATGAGGATTATCTTCACTTATTTACTGTAAATTAACTTTATTTTTAGTCGATGTGCGATTTTCAACAAATTTGACCATATTGTTTATAAATCATTAGAAGTAATTGTATTAATTCAAGAAGATTATTAGGTAATATGAGATTTAAGTTATGCTATTTTGGTCATGGTTTGTTAAAGCTTCAAGTTTTCTTTTATAAACCAATTATTTTCTTTTCTTCATTCACACCTACGGATAAGTAATCTTATGAAAATATTTGTTTATCAGTAATAAATATATAAACATAAATATATAAATATATATAGTAGTTTGGGTGTTCCAACCTATATACATATCTACACTTATATACAACTACCTATACTTATATACAACTATTCTTGTAAAAAATACTTGTCTTAAGTGTGTAGACTATCCTCACACACTCAAGAAAGCACACAACAAAAATTTAAGACTCCACACATTCCCCATCTTAACATATCTTAGACATTTCTACTTACCTACCACTTTCCTAGTCTAAATACTATAAATTGTACATGCACTTTATTTGAACCTATTATTTTTTATTTGTCTAAAATAACCAACACTAATGTCTATAATAATCATCCACCTACACTATTGTCATACTATGTTAAAATGCAATTGTGTGTAGGATTGCTATTGGTTGATGTAGACAAACATCAAAGTGTATATACAAAGGACTTCATGATTTGCACCCTATTCACCTTTAACATATAGTTACTTCTTTCTTTTTGGTCTTTCTGGTCTAAGGATGTGTTTGTGTATCCTTGGACGTCCACATTTTATGGTTGGGCTTAATCGGTACCTTTTTCTATCATGCATAGAAAATTACTAAATAACAACTAATTTTAGAGACAAAAAATAATTAGTTACTAAATTGACAAAGTTAGATATACTAGTTTATAAACTAAAAACTATGACTAATTTAGAAACTAAAGTAATTTGTAGTTAAAACCTTGTTAGCTAATGTAAGATACCAATTTAGAAAATACTTTATAATTTTTTATTAATTATAGAAACTACTTTAGATATCAAGGTTTTGCACATACCCTTCCATATTAAGTTCGCTTTCGAATTGAATTGTTAAATGCAAAGCTGATTAAAGTGTACCTTTGGTTAGCAATGTGTTGCATTGTTAATTTTCACTCATCTATCGCACCTATATCATATCTAACATGCAATTTTAAACTAAAAAAATAGATGAGAAGTTGTTTCAATCTGATCTCCACAGATAGGGCAAAGATTATCACAATGAATTGCTCCCCTTTTTGCCAAATTGTCTTTAGTGACATCTCTATCTATAAGAACACGCAAAGTGAAATGTTTTCAACTAAGAAAGGTTTTAATTCTCCATAAATCTGAAAATGTATCATCCCCTTCCCCATATATTTTTTAACAAATCATACGCCAACTTGACTCAAAACTCTTGATTTTTACTTGTTTTCCAAAATCCTAAACCCTAAACTTTAAACCAGTTTATCTACGTGGTCCTTATTTAGGTGGACACTTTTAGTTCATCCACAAGTCTAAGTAAGGAGTTTTCCCATTTGAATCATTCTCTCCTCCACACAATTTACCACACCAATTTTTCATTGTCCTAGAATTCAGCTTTAGAAACCCTTAAAGACTTGTCTACTGCATTTCCATACACTCTAGGAATTCTTTCCCTAATAGGTACCCTAACCACTTATCATAAAATTTTATGTCTTTCCCATTTTCCACTACCTAGACTATGTTATCATTAAACCAATTTTCATTACTTGTTTTGCACATCTCCTTTATATCCTTCCACCATTTAGACTTGTTACTATTGTTTCTTTCCCCAATGTTTCTTCACCCATCATATTGGGATTCAATAACCTTTTCCATAATCCCTTTAGCTTTGACCCTATCCTCCATTTCCACTTAGCTAGTAGTGTTATATTAAATACTTTCAGATCTTTTACCCTAGGCCCCCTGCCTCTTTCTTCTTGCATATATCATCTCATTTTACCCTATGATATCTTTCTAGTTTCACTTTCCCAACCCATAGGAAATTCAATTGGATCTTTCTAATATACTTTTCCACCAATGAAGGCATCATGTAGAAGGAAATGTGATATAAAGGCAAGGTTGTTAAAATTGTCTTGATCAAACATACTTTACTTGCAAAGGAAAAATGTTTTCCTTTCCAAGATGCTAATTTTTTTCCTAAACTTATTAACCAATGGCTCCCAAAATTTGGCTTATTTTTTTTATTTTCCCCCACCCATAAACTTAGGAATTTAAACAAGATGAACATAATACTACAATTTAGTAGGATGGAGAATCTTTCCAAATGAGCATGTTGTAATCCTATGAATTCATTTCTAGTCTTATAAAATTGAGTTTTAATCTATATGTCAATTCATATGCATATACTAAGATAAACCCTTCATATGCCTAACTTCCAATAGTTATATTCATATATTGCCAATAACACTCCTTTAATAACCATCTTCCCACCTCAACCTATAAACTTTCCTCTATTGCTTCTCGCATTACAAATTTTCCACTTCACCCCATCTTTCATATTCCTACAAACTTAGGTATACCACTATTCCCAATACTCGCACCTCTACATATCCCCTCCCCTTCACTATATCACATACCATTTATATATAACTTCTAATACAAAGGAGAGGATTCAAAATCCCATTAGAGTAGGAATAATTAAAAGAATGTCATCTATATTTCATCCATAACCAAGTTTTGAGTTGTGCCATATGAAAAATCTCTTCAATGTCAACTATACATCGCTTGAATATGAATCTATTCTTATGATCCCAAATACTTCAAAACAACTACCGCCCAAATACCTTTCCATGAAAGGTTTTGTTTGAAATTAACATGAGCCAAATGAAAATTCTCAAAATGGTACTTTATATATCCTTATGTTGAACAAAAAAAATATCAATCCATTTATAGCAGTTCCACACATAATACGCAATATTGCATTACATAAACAAATGTTGGGTTGATTTTGCCTGTACTTGGCAAAGTGCATAAGTAGGTGTACTAACAGTTGGAACTCTTTCCAAAAAAACCCTCCACAAGAGAGTTAACACATTAGGCAATGCTTTAATCATTGAGAAATCTTTAAAGATTCCACTATTTTGACCTCTGAAGAAGTTAGATAAGCATCCATAAGCCTATTTAACTGTAAACTATTTGAATAGTCACCCTCCCATACCCTTAAGTCCTTAACCTCTCTGTTCAAATTTACATTAGATAGTCATTAACATTTCTTCTTCTTGTGCAAGTTCCCACTCAAACCTATTACATCTCCAACGTAATTAGAATGTCAACATGTCTTCTCCCTCACCATACACTTGAGGCAAGTCTTTCAACCACCAAGATTGAAATCTAGTTTGAGTAGGTGTTTGTCCTAATTCTATTCCATACATAGAAATTAAAATCTTTTTCCATTTCCCTCTTTCTTCACTCACTAAACGTCACTTCCATTTAACCAAGAGGGCACTATTAAAACAATGTATATCTTTAAACCCTAAACCTCTTTCCTCTTTTGGTTTGCAAAGATTCTCCTAACTGATCCATGATATTGTTCTACTATCTTTGTCCCAGCCCCATAGAAATCTCCTTTGAATACTAGTGATACTTTTACATACCGACTCAGGAGCTTTATAAAAAGACAAGTAGAAAAGTGGTAAAGCTGTAAATACCTACTTAATTAAACATATTCTTCCCGCCAAGACAAAAATCTATCCCTTCCAAGCATTTAATCGAGCTCTATTTTTTTTATCAAAATAGATTCTCAAAAATTGTTTCTTCCTTAGGTTACCACCCACTTCTAACCCCAACTATTTGAATGGTATCGCCATTTGTGTACAGTTTAATGTGTTTGCATAACAATCAATGTATACCCCCTTGCGTGCCGACAGGGGAAATATCTTAGACGAGGCTTTGAGTGTCGAGTTGATTCCACTGCCGAGGAGGGTTGTAAGCCCTGAGAAAACGCTGACCATACTCGCTGATGTCAATACCACAGAAACAACGGACACACCACGGAGGAGAGTCAAACACTGAAGGATAAGATCAAGGAACTTATCCAAGCTTGACATCTTCGCCAATTTGTGTAGGGGGTCGAGGGGCAAAGCGGTCCCCAAGGAGGGAAGACCTGAGCATCAACTAAGAAGGGAGGACCCTCCAAGAAGGGATGAAAGAGGGTGCGACCAAGAGTTCATCAACACAATTGTTGTGGGATTCACTGGAGGAGGCAGCTCCAACAATGCCAAAAAAAAACACCTGAGGGCAGTAAATCAGGTGAACACCATTTCATTCCAACCGAGGATGCCACACATCACCTTCACCGACGAAGACTTCAAAGGTGTCGACCCCTCACAAAATGATTCTATGGTGATATCGGTTGACATTGAAAAGTTCACCATAATGAAAACGCTGGTGGACCAAGGGAATTTGGTGAATATCCTCTATTGGAAAATGTTGAAACAGATGAGGATAGCCGAGGAGGAAATGAAGTCAGATGATGACCATGTGGTCGGTTTCTCGGGTGAGAGTGGGCACCCGAGGGCAGGACCATCAAAATCCAATACTTAGTTATCGATGCCAACACCTCCTACAACATCCTGCTGAGACGACCGTCCATCAACAGGATGAGGGCGATCGTTTCCACACCTCATCTAGCCATGAAGTTTCCATCGACCTCGAGAGATATTCTCTCGGTGCACGTAGATAAGAAAGTAGCACATGAATGTTACACCAAGAGACTAAGAGTAGAGCCAACACGACAAGACGATTGTGTCAACCGATACCATAGGCGTAAATCCTCTCGGGGACAAAGGTCCCCTTGAAGAGAAGCTTAGCCGACGCGTAGAGAGTACACAGTTGCCCTAGTCGACCTGGATCCTCGAACAGTCGAGGCTCGACGCTAAGGAACAACTACATCAAGTTCCTTTGATTGACGAGGAGCACAAAACCTGTGTAGGCACGACTATAACAGCGGTCAAGGCCGAGCTGATAGACCAAGCGCTGAAGAGGAACGTAGACCTCTTCGCCTGGACAACATTAGATATGCCGAGAGTAAGCCCAGATATCATCACTCACAAGCTCTCGGTCTACAAGGAGGCGCGTCCGATAGCCCAAAAGAAGCACAAGCTCGGTGAAGAGAAAAAATTGGTAGCAAAGGAAGGGATTAAGAAGCTCTTGTCAGTCGAGTTGATACGTAAATCCCGATACACTAGTTGGTTGGCCAACGTAGTCATGGTCACTAAGACCAACATAATCATGCCCCAAGGATTCAGTAAGCACCCAAGAGACAAAGAAAAAACGGCCTTCATGACGAACGACGCGAACTATTACTACGAAGTAATGTCGTTCGACCTGAAGAACGCTGAAGCTACCTACCAGTGACTCATGGACAAGGTCTTCAAGGGGATGATCGGTTGGAATGTGGAGGTCTACATGAACGATATAGTCGTAAAATTAGTCTCGTTCGATCAACACATCAAAGATTTGGAGGAAGTCTTTGAAGCTCTAAGGAGGACGAACATGCGCCTCAATCCCGAGAAGTGTGCTTTCGGTGTCGAAGAGGTAAGTTCTTAGGCTTCATGTTGACCCACTGAGGAATCAAAGCAAATCCAGATAAATGGCAGATGATAACCGAGATGAGAAGCCCTCAGAATGTGAAGAAGGTGCAATAACTCATCAGGCGTCTTACCGCCCTCTCTAGGTTCGTCCCTCGCCTAGCCTACCGCACAAGATCGATGGTGCAACTGCTTCAAAAAGTAGCAAAATTCAGTAGCAAAATGTGAAGAAATCTTTCATCAATTGAAGACATTTTTATCCTCATCAACAGTCATCTAGTAGACGAAACCCGACGAACCGATAATAGTGTATCTGTCAGTCTTAGAAGAGGCAGTCAGCGCAGTCCTGGTGCAAGAGGTCAAGAAGGAGGAACACCCAGTCTACTTCGTCAGATGAATGCTCCACGCAGCCAAGATAAGGTACCAAATGATAGAGAAGGTCGCATTTATCCTCGTCCTAATGGCTAGGCAGATGAGACCTTACTTCCAAAATCACACCATCATGGTAAGAACCAACTACCCAATCTTCAAAATTTTATCTAAGCCAGACGTTGCAGGGCGCATGATCGATCGGTGAAGCTCTCGGAATTTGACATCCGATACGAGCCAAGGGGCACAATCAAATCTCAATGTTTAGTTGACTTATCAGCCAAACTAACACCCCAACAGGACCTTTCAACTGGATGGACGATATATGCTGATGGATTATTCAACAAGGCAACATGTGGGGCTGGAGTCGTCCTCGAAGGACCGGGTGACCTCCTCTTGGAGCAGGCACTCAAATTCGAGTTTAAGGCCACCTACAATTAGGCCGAGTACGAAGCCATCCCGGGCGGTCTACACTTGGAATACAACACGGGAGCTTGTGAAGTAACATGTAAAAGCGACTCTTGGTTGGTGGTCGGTCATATAGAAGAAAAGTTTAAGGTGAAAGAGCCTCTGCTGCAGAGGTACTACCACACGGTCTCCAACCTCATCGTGTAATTCAAGAAGGTAACGGTGGAGCACATCCGCCGAGAAGACAACACGAGGGCAGACGCACTGTCTCGGATTGCTACAAAAAAAAAGTCACCACAGATCTGTTGTGCAGATCCACTTGAAAAGTGCTAGTGTGGGAGAAGCAGAATGTCTGGCCATAACTGAGGCCGACACTTGGATGAATCCAATCATTCAATACCTGGAGCTCGGCACATGCAAACCAGAGGAAGAAAAGGCGATGAGACAACAATGCACAAGGTACACCATGATTGACCAGGACCTCTATCGAAGAGGGTACTTCAGGCCACTATTAAAATGCATCACCAAGGAGTAAGCAGAGTATGTTCTCAAGGAAATCCATGAAGGTGCGTGCGGAAACCACTCGGGCAGAAGGACAATGGCCACAAAGGCACTCAGAGCCGGATACTATTGGCCGACCATTCAAAGTGACTGCGCAAACTATGTGAAAAAATGCACTAAGTGTAAGAAGTTTGGCCCTTTGTCCCATCTAAAGCCCTAAACACTCCATAGCATGGCGTCGCCTTGGTCGTTCGCCATTTGGGAATGGACATTATCGACCCCTTCAGCCTAGGTAAAAGGCAAACAAAGTTTCTCCTGGTTGGGGTCGACTACTTCTCCAAGTGGATTGAAGCGAAGCCCCCCGCCTCTATCTCGACCAAGAATGTTCAGAACTTCGTATGGAGAAGCATTGTGTGTCGATTCAGAGTCCCTCACAATATCATTACCGATAATGGTCGACAGTTCATTAACCATGGACTTCAGTCCTTTTACGAAGATCACAACATAAAATCGATAACAAGCTCGGTCGAGCACCCCTAAATAAATGGATAGGTTGAGGCAGCGAATAAGGTCATTTTGAATGAATTGAAGAAGTGACTCGGTACGACGAAAGGGCGGTGGACCAAGAAGCTGGTTGAAGTTTTGTGGGCATACCGCTACACATCCTAAACGTCAACACAAGAGACACCCTATAGCCTAACCTACGAAATCGAGGCCAAGATACCAACCGAGGTGGGCGAGTCTTCCTTCAGAAGGCAACTATTCAATTTATCTTTAAATCAGGAGAATCTATTGGTCGAACTCGACTTATTAAACGAGCTCTAAGATAAAAGTAAGATCCGCGAAGCCGCATGCAAGCTCCGAATGGTCAGGAGGTACAATACGAAGGTTCGGCTGATAAGCTTCTAGAAAGGGGAACTCGTTTGGAGAATGTGAAGTGAAGCCAAGAGGACAAAGGGCAAGTTCTCGTCCAACTGGGAAGGCCCCTTCCGAATTCGAGATGTTGCGGCTGGAGAGGCGTATTACTTAGAATGACTTTCTGAAAAAGTTGTACCGAGGACGTGGAATGTCACACACCTCAAGTTTTATTGCAGTTAAAGCATTAATAAAAGTTACGCACTCTTTCCTCGCCTGACCGTTTTTTCCCAAAGGAGGGTTTTCAGTCAGGAAGGTTTTAATGAGGAATTTTTCTTTCAAACATGTGTATTTAAACATACAATTTAAATTTACGCATATGTCAGCACTCGGTTCAGTCAAGGGAGTAGCCTTAACCAGCATACCTTGCTGACATCTTAAAGACTCGGCTTGGTCAAGGAAGTAGCCTTAACTGCCATACCTTGTTGATACCTTAAAGACTCGATTCAGTCAAGGAAGTAGCCCTAACCGACATACCCTATCGATACCTAAAAGACTCAATTCGGTTAAGAAAGTAGCCTTAACTAGCATACCCTGCTGACACCTTAAACGCTCAATTCGGTTAAGGAAGTAGCCTTAATCGATATACCATGTCGACACCCTTAAACTCTTGGTTCGGTCAAGGACATAACTCTAATCGGTATATCCGGTCGATACTAAAGACTTGGTTTAAAAAATTGCGCCTAACCTCATCAGTCACATCAAGTATGCCGAACTCCTAAACTTAAGCAAAATAATTCTTACCTACAACTGCATCGAGCGATTACTCATCAAAAGTTTTACTTTATAACTTGAGTATTATGAAGAATAAATATAAAGGAAGAATGACTTATTCATTGATATATAAAAAGGTGGAGACCACACTCCGACCTCGAAGGAACGAAAAAGAGCCCACATCCCAGCCCCAAGGGAAAAAAAGAAAAGAAAACTAAACCTAAAGGCTTCATCTTCATCTTCACGAGCAGCCCTCGATGTTGATGCCCAGAGCTCGTCCATCTTAGAGAAGGTCACCAGCCGACCCTCGTACGTTCTTCTCGACGTCGAAGTCACCCTCGGCCGGGGGACCTCCATACAGATGGTGGGCCTGTCGGACGGCATGTTTAAAGGTATCGCCCAACATGATGACGATATGCTTCTCCTAAGTGGAGAGCTCATCCTTCAAGGAAGCCTTGTTGGCTTGGAGGGTTGAGTTGTCCAACTTCAACTCCTCCATGGCCTTTTCCAACTCAGCCATCCTCTTCTTCTCGACCTCCTGTAAGGCCATTAACTCGGTGTACCGAGTGTTGTTTAGCTCGAGCTCAGCTTCAGGCCAAACCGCCCTCGAGTCATTAGCCAACACTTGATCCAGTGCCGACTTCGAAGAAGAGGTAGCCTCAGACAGCTCATGCTCGAACCAAGATAACTCTTCAATCTTGCGGTTGCAGGAGTCAGCAGCTAACCGTACCATTATAACTCCTCGGCAGTGCAACTCTATCAATGCCGAGAAGAGGTTATAGACTGCTTGAGGAGCCTCCTTCGTCGTGATTTCTACAGCAAAAGTAAACATATTAACCAACAACATAAATACAATGAGCATTAAAGCAATAAAGAATACAAGCAGACACTGAAAATTAGTCCACCTCTGGGACGACTTATATACTGACAAGATCTTGCGGGTAAGCAGCCTCCTCGGGAGGCTATCAAGCAAGTCGCAAACCTCCTGTTCCTCGGCACTAGCGACCGGACGAGGCCACTGCTTGAAGCGGGTAGGGGCCTTGGTCCAATACAAAGGAAATTTGGACTGATCGAGCTCATAAAAAAAGAGCTCCCTACCCTCGGTCTCGATAAAAACTTTAATAGTGCAGACGTATAATAGTGCAGGTCAGTGGAAGGAGTAGGACGGAGGCGAAGCAAATCAAACATGAGGTGAAAGAATTGAAGGGAGGCCCATTTGTTGGGATGGAGTTGCGAAGGGGCAACGTTGAGTGTCCGAAGGACACCCATTGTGAAGTCATCGAAGGGCAGGGCGACATGGAGATCAGAAAAAAGACAATAATATACAAAGAAAAATGACCATCAGGAAACGACTGACCCATAAAATTGTGTTAATTGGACGATAGTAATCAAGAGCCAAGATGCTGTCAGAAGCATCCGACTTTAACAAATGGTACTTATCCATGAAGGCGTCAATGAAAGATGAGTCCCAGTAGACAAAGATAAACTCGGTCACCTTGGGATCAACCCAGTCAAATCCTGAACAATGGGATGACTCTTCAGGAGAAGCCGACCGATCGCAACGTCCGGGTCGTCAGCCCTTACAGATCCCCCCCAAGGGGGGCAACGCTTGGATTGCCCCGATTGACAAGGGTTCGGTCAGAGAGGAAGCAGAAGATGAAGAAGACGAAGACGAAGACGAAAAGGAGGATGAAGAAGAAGAGGAGGATAAAGAGGAAGTCATGAATAACCTTTTAGAGTGTATGGGAAGCAACACGCCAGGACAAGTGAGTTTCGGATGTCGGAGTAAGCAAAACAGTAACTCGGATGTGTAAGGGACCACTATTTATAACCCTTTAGGGGCTCAGGAAACGAAGTGTCACCCTCATCTCAACCGTTGGATCTCCCTCGACACAACAACCCTCATTAGTTGGTGCCCAAAAAATCCCTTATTAATGCACGTCACGACACGCATTCGGCGCCGCCAACGCCACGTCAGACCTCGGGAAGCCCAATCGTCACATCGGTCTCAAACAAAGACTCTTTGGATTAAATACCCTTGAACCTGGGGGCAAGTGTACTGGTAGGGTCCGTACGACCAATATCATATCTCGACAAGCCGACCGACACCACAAAGACCATTACGCTTAAGTAGGATTAATGAGGCCAATGAACAATCAAACACTAGGTAATGTATCCCTAAACATGACCTAGTTCCATAATCTGGTCCAATAAGAAAAAGCCCATAATAACCATATAAATAGGCACAAAATCCAAGAATCAGGTACGTCATTATATAGTGCTCAGAGTACCGAGTGTCGAATACTCAATTTTGACTTGAGTGTCGGAGTGCGTTTTGCAAGTATCTTCTGAGCCTGAATTTTGTGGAAACTGAGAGGAAGAGCAGCGAAAGAAGAGGGAGGAGCCTGTTTTGGGAGGAAAGTGAAGACTTGACCGACCAACCAAGAAAGAGTTCCAATAGTTCTCTTGATTCCAATCCCATTCGAAAACACTTACTAATCCTGAAAGACCCTAAACTCTTATTGAACTTAAACAACTCTTTATCCACTAATCCATATCTTACAAAAAAAAAACTCAATTCTTTGCATCATATATTCCAAATAAATTTCATTGCACAGAATTTTATAGCAGTTAATGATAATTAATTTATTGGTTAATTATTATTTAATTAATCGATCATCTTATTAGTTATTTCTAACAATTGTCAAGCTAATTCTTGGCGACGGGGTATATACACACATATGGTGATTGTGAATTTTATTTTGTAAACCTCAAACAATAAGATCTACCTTTTGCAGAAAAGTCATAAAGTTCACGTCACAAAGAATTGTTATGTCGTTGCTTGTCAACAACATCGTGGTTAGCAATAAAAAATAATAAAATTGGCTAGAAAATCATTTCTCCACTACTTGCCTAGCTCGCTAGAAAATCTGCAACTTGACTTAGAAAAAATATAATAATTTAATAGTTACAGAAACTTAACATCTATGAGAGAGAAAATTGAAGCAAGGCACGTGTCACCCCATGTGGTCAAAAGGGCCAAGTTAACTTTAAAGGGAACAAACAATGGAAATAATATGACCCCGCAATGCAATGACATAGTACAATTACATTTCAACAACCAACATACCTAACAAAATGATGAAACAATATCCAACACCGCAATTATATACATTGTACTATGTGGTTTAGAAAAAGATTAATTAATTAAGATGAAACATTGTTTGCACATGTCACTAAGAGCAGTTTTTGTGTTCGATAAGGATAATTCCTCCAACTGATTTGTGTCTCAAATTTCCAATTATGTTTGTTTGATTTGTACCACAATTAACTTGCCCGCTTCTAAATGACACTTAGTCATGTCATTCCTCTACAATTGGAGATGCACTTTTTTACCCACCATGGTCATGCCAACGATTCTTTGATGCCTTTGAGTCATTCATATGTAACCAAAGGTACACTTTGATTTCTAAGAAAAGAATCAATAGTATTTGTGGGCTGTCTCATGCACTGTCACTATAGCTAACGACACAACCACGTTCTGCTCAGAAACCTAATGGGGCTGATCATTATTTTTCCTGTGTTTCCATCCATCTTCATACAGCTGAACCACAAATTACACTAGTGTAATCACATGTGTAAATGATGTAACATTTAGGTCATAATTAGATAACAAAACCACTTACCTTCAACCTTTATAACCAAATTAAAGGAGAAAACTATTTCCACAACCCTCATTCTTCCTTACAACCCTTTAACAATTCTAAACAATAATATAAAATATTAAATTAAGTTATTTAATTCAAATATAAATTAAATTATAGAATAAAAAGTTAATAAAAATGGTTATGGGATGGAGTATAGATTTTGAAGCGTTTACAATATTTCCAATCTTCGTCATATAACTTTGGATCAACTAATTAATGTAGAATTAGTGTTTCATTTTAAGATCACCAACTCAATTATCCATATCTGAAGACAATAAGTCTTGCAATGCTGTTAAGAAAATTCTAAAAGTAAAAAAATGGAAAAAATTAATGACTTGTTGTGTGCTACTTTTCGAAACAGAGAATATTACAGTAGTCTCTTTTACCTACACTAAATATTCTGATGAAAAACTTGTGTCACGAATAGGTAAAAAAAATCTTCCCCGCTCCCAAAAACTGGTTAAAATCTTCTGATAGGCATGTGCCACGAAAATCCAACTAAAAGTTCAAGCCTCAAAGAATGGACCATACTAATGTAGCATGAAACATTAGGTGTGCTTTGCATATACCCCATGTAACACTTTTTTATACAAGACCGTTTTTACATAGAAATAGAAAGAACAAATAATTTGGTTGTTCCTTTATTTTTTTTCTTTGAAAGTTACCAGCTTAGAACTATAGAGTCAAGAGTGAATGTACAGCAAAATAGAGTCCTCATGATGGGGGCAAAGGAGTAGTACTAGTTGATGATCACAAATCACACAGTTTCATTTTTTTGGCAAAGTTCATGGATCACGTGCTTCATACCTATCTATGCCGGTGATGAGGATGGCTTACCATCCATATCAGCTCAATCATGCACAACAATTTTGTCGGAATATTGGTAGTTATCGCCCTAACATAAATCTTTTTCCTTCCATCTTTGGTCAAGCTGGTCACTCGTTTTGAAAGCTTCAAATCTAACTCCCATTCTTATATTTTTATTATTATTCTCTCGTAATTCTCAATCTTCTGCATACACATTCAAGATTAATCTCTATCATAATGTTTGATTGATATTAATTATTATATAATAAAACCAATTAGACTTATGGTGCACCATACACCACTCTCAAAAAAGATACTGCACTTCTAATTCTTGATTTCATCAAAATAAGAACCTCTCACACTACAAAATGTAGCACGCTTTTCTCAAACAACAGTTTTATTGCCCTAATAAATTAGCTATTAGTTGTATAAATTTTAGAAGCTTAGAATAGAAATTCGATCATAGTGTGAATATTAAATTCTAAAACATCAATCAATCACTATACACACAGTTGACGTGTGTTCAAACAGATTCAAAGTTATGACATTGTGTAAGCAGCATCCCGAGCATGCAAGAGAAAGTGAGAAAAAGAGAAGTTTCATCACCTAAAATATCAAGAAATAAATATGATGCATGTGTACTATTGTACACAATTATAAATAATCCTAATTTTTTTCCAAATACCTAAATGTATTCATGTTTTTTACTGAGAAGTTTATTTTAGGGTGGCACTTTAAACCATATTTGGTGTTGGCAAGTGAGTCATATTTTGTTTGTTGCTGACAGAAGATTTTCTGAGAAAGAAAAGAAAGGGTTGTGGAGTATTGAATTTTTGAGTGGTAAATATTAGATGATTAGGAAGAAAGAAGATGGATGCATTGGATTGAAAGGCATAGGAATGACAGGTTTTGGTGAAAGAAAAGCAAAAGAAGGAATGACAGGTGGCGAGAACAATCTTAAACTGGAAGGGCAAGATGGACCTTTGAAGAAAAGCTTAAGAACCCTAATAATAATAGTAGTAAAGGAAAGGAAGGTACCAAAAAGAATGACAGGTAGGTTAACAAGTTGTGTGATTATTATCATTTATCAGAGTGGCATTTATATGAATATATAATATTGTTTTTGTGGAAAGGAAAGAGAAAGAGGAAGAAAGAAGACATGGATGAATTATGAGTTGTTTTGAAAAATGGAATAGTAGGAGGTTAGAATTGAATTGAATGGTGTTTATGTGCCGTACCCTGCACTAAAAGTAATGCATGTTGGTAGAGGACAAGGGTAGTGGGGTCATGCATACGCAGTCACACAGGCTCCTCTTCATTCTCTTCCTTCTAATTACTAACTACTAATTAATTACCCAACAAGTTCTTTTATTAAATATGGTATTGTTAGGGAATATTTTATTTTATTTGCTAATTAATTACTTCTATCAAATAATTTCACTAATTACTAATACTTTAATTAATTAAAAACTTTACTTAAACACCATTACACCTTTGTCTTTTTGGAAGTGAAAAAGTGTCTTTGTAACTGCAAACAATGCCCTGCCTCAATCTCATGGGTCAAGGCAGTAAGATTCCTTTCAACAAACAAGTCAAATACTTACTCATCATACCACTTACCCTATTTTTTCAATTTTTCTTTCTCCAATTTTTCTTTTTTAGGTTTAACTATTTCATAAGTTTTTAAATTATTTTATTATTTTCAGTTTTTTAACTATCTTTTTTATTAAGTCCCTCAACGTGTTTTTTAATTGCATTATTATTTAAAAAATATTTATTAGATAAGAGTGTTCATGTCAAAAAAAACTTTTCACTAGTTCAAATTTTTTTATTTACGACACCAAATATATATCGGTTTCAATGTCAAACACTGTCCATTAAAATGTGTAATTTTTTAAATTAAAGCGCATGAATAAACGACAGTTGTGTGAGAAATCACCATTTATTCTAATAAGTGGGAGAATAAACGACGATTTAACTCCACAATCGACATTTATTCATGTGAATTATACAATAAGTTGTTGTTTTTTTAATTTGTTTTTTAGTATTTATATTAATTTGTATATTTTATTATTTATGTTAATTTGTATTATTATTGATTTATATTATGTTAATTGTTAGATTAAAATATAATTATCATTTTGTTAAATTGTAACTAGAGTAATATTATTTAGTATTTATAATTAATTTAATGATTTTTAATTAGATTTTGTAATTAGATTATAAATAATTTATTGATTTTTAATTAATATTCTTTATTTAATTGTATGTATGATTATATTTGTTAATTTTATATTTCATATACATATATATATTTATAATTCTTTGATACGTGTTAGGATGAAGTCCGGGAGCGTCCGACCCTCGACAATTGTTTCCCGTATGTGAGACCCTTAGTTTCTCGTTTGAGATTTAATATATGTATTTGTCTACTACTCCTCCAATTAAAAAGAAGAGGAGGTTGTAGTGACAATAATTGAATTGTCCAGGTGGACAGTTTGAGAAGGACAAGAACTTTTTATTAGTTCAGTAGTACGAATGTTGATTAAAGTTATGTACTATGAAATTATAATAAAAGTGAATCTTCTCGAAGGGAATAGGTTCATACCTATAATAAAAACATGAGATTTCACATGCATTAGTGAACACCTCAATGACCATTACAGAACATAATGGATCAAGATTGGATTAACTCTGTTCACATAAGTGATGAATATGAAAGAGGAGTAGAAGAATTTATACAATTTGCACAACATAACGCCTACAATAGTGGTCATGATGAAGTAAAGTTTAGGTGTTTGTGCGTTAATTGTTTGAATGGTAGGAGATTGAATGTTAACAAAATCAGGGAACACCTTCTATGTGATGGTTTCCACGATCTTATACAACCTGGACATGGCATGGTGAATTATTAAATTTACCAAGTGTTTTCGTATCCCAAGAATATGTTCAATCCACCATGGATGATGCAATACATGATGATTGGTTGGAGGCCATGATTCGTGATGTTGGAGTTGAGTTTTTTTGCAAAAGCGCATGGATATGGAAGTATGTCAAGCGATGCAGAGACTCCATTGTATCCTTGATCAACTAACTTCACATGGTTTTTGGCAGTGTTAAGATTAATGAATTTGTAGGCAATAAATGGATGGATTGATAAAAGCTTCACGAAATTGCTTCAATTGTTTGAGGAGATTCTTCCAGAAGGAAATATTCTACCTAATCATAATTATGTGGCCAAAAAGATTCTTTGTCCGATAGGTATGAAGTATAAAAAGATACATGCATGTCCTAATGATTGTATATTATACAAAAAAAAATTGAATTGTTGAAAAATTGTTCGAGGTGTGGGTTATCACGTTATAAGTTGAGACAAAAAGACGATGATACTATATAAGAGATGGAAAAGCATGGACCCCCAATGAAGGTTGTGTTGTATCTTCCCATCATTCCAAGGATGAAGCATTTGTTTACAAACCCAAATGATACTAAGAATCTTAGATGACATGAAGATGAGAGGAAATGTGTTTGCATGTACCGCCATCCAGCTATTTCTATTTAGTGGAAGAAATTTGATGACGCGTTTCCAAAGTTTGGTAAAGAGTCAAGAAATATCCGACTTGGTTTAGCTACAGAAGGAATGAATATGTTTGGTAATATGAGTACAAATCACTGTTCATGGTCTATTTTACTAGTTATTTACAACTTACCTCCTAAATTGTGCATGAAGCGAAAATACATGATGTTGTCTACGATGATATCTGGTCTAAGACAATCAGGAGATGACATAGATGTTTACCTAAGTTTTCTTATTGAAGATTTAAAGTTGATGTGGGATAAAAGTGTTAAAGTATTTGACGGATTTGGTAATGAAACTTTAAATATGCATGCCATGTTATTTTGCACCATCAAAGACTTTTCAGCATATGGTAACTTATTAGGGTATAGTGTTAAGGGTCATAAAGCATGTCCAATATGCGAAGAAGACATCGCTTCTCAACAATTGAAACATGGAAGGAAGACAATATATCTTCGACATCAAAGGTTTCTTAGAAGTCATCATCCTTACCAGAGGTTGAAAAAAAGCCTTTAATGGACGTAAAGAGACTAGCAGTCCACCAACTCCATTAACTAGTGTTGAGGTTTATGAAAAGGTAAATAACATAGACCACACCTTCGGTAAGTCGAAAAAGAAGTCATCTGTGACAAACATATGGAAGAAAAACTCAATATTCTTTGATCTTCTATATTGGTCGAAGTTAGAAGTCAAACATTGCATAGATGTAATGCATGTTGAGAAGAATGTGTGTGATAGTTTAACTTGTACACTTCTTACCATTAACAAGAACATGAAGGATGGTCTAAATACTCGTTTATATTTGATTGATATGAACATATGAGGTGAGTTGGCACCAATACAAATGGGTAAGCATACATATTTGCCCCCAGCTTGTTACACCATGTCAAAAGATGAAAAAAATAAGTTTTTATCAATGTCTAAAGTGTGTGAAAGTGCCACAAGGACATTCCTCAAATGTGAAGAGCCTAGTATCAATGCAAGATTTGAAGCTAATTGGGTTGAAGTCTCATGATTGTCACATCTTGATGCAACAATTGTTGTCAGTAGCTATTTGTGCAGGATCTTACTGAAAAATGTTAGACATACCATAAACCGTTTGTGCTCCTTCTTCTCTTCCATTTGTTTTAAAGTCATTGATCCAGTAAAGTTAGATGAACTTGAAGATGAAATTGTTGTTATCTTGTGTGAATTGGAGATGTTTTTTCCTCTATCCTTTTTTGACATCATGGCTCATCTAGTTGTGCATCTGGTAAGAGAGGTTAGATTTTGTGGACCAATGTACTTAAGATGGATGTATCCTATTGAACAGTATATGAAAATTTTGAAATGGTATGTCAAAAATCATTATCGTCCAGAAGCTTCAATGATTGAAAAGTACATAGCCGAAGAAAGTATTGATTTTTGTTCAAAGTACATGTCAAAAGAAAATCCAATAGGGCTTTCTGCCAACTCATGGCACCACTGGCATTCTATAACTAAATGTTTACATGGTGTACATGTGGTAAGAAAATCTCGATCTGAAGTCTTGCAAGCACATTTGTATATATTGAATAATACTGACGAGGTTATACATTACATAGATGTTCATAAAGACATTGTGAAGCCAAATAACCCAAGGCAACCAAAGAAATGGGTTTTGATGGAATATAATAAAACTTTCATGACTTAGTTTAAAGACGAAGTGTTGAAGGATCCAACAACATCGGAGACCTTGACCTGGTTGGCTGCTAGATTTAAGTTTGATGTCATTTATTGTACAGGTTATGAAGTGAACAATTTTATATTTTACACAAATTCTATGGATGCAAAGAGTACAATTCAAAATTGTGGTGTTACTCTTGAAGCTGAGTCAATGTAGTTTTCCACTTCAAAAGATACAAATATTGTAGTTGGATCAATGGCATACTATGGTATTATAGAAGAGATATGGGAGGTTGACTATACTAAGTTTTCTATTCTAGTTTTCAACTGTAAATGGGTTGACAATAAGAGTAGGATAAAAATTGATGAATCGGGATTCACATTAGTTGACTTTTGAAAGTGGACATCTCAAGTTTTCTACGTCAAATATCCTACGTCAGAACATTGGTAAGTTGTTTTACACAAGAAAAAAACAAGGGGAGGCTATTGATGATGACTTGTCTAATATTGAAAATGGTGACCCCGTTCATTCACACCAATGATAAAGAATAAACATGACGATGTAGTTGATGATGTACACGCAACCCGTAAAGACCACAATGAGGGAATTTACATAAGAACATTCAACCCACTGTGTATGAATTTAGAAATAGTTTTGATAATATTTTATGTATTTGTTTTATGTGATTTTCTTTTGATGCAATTTAACTAATGTTTGTTACCTAAATTTTAAACACAGATATGGCTGACGATCAGACTTAGATTTCTTCTCTAAAAGATCCACCAGTGTGAGAAGATACTAGTCACCATTAAGATGTGCTAGCAGTGAGAAGACACCAGCCACCATTGATGTTAGCATCGGAGAGGCTTATGGTCCTAGTGCTGATACTTTCAGCAGCTATCTTGGAGTCATTGCTCATGAGAGGATCTCCATATTGACAAATTCATGGGATGATGTGACTGACGTCGACCAGAACATGCTATGGAAGGATATCCTAGTAATGTATACATTATTATTGTTACATATATTGCTTTTTAATATTATTTGATCAATTTTAATTTCATGGTATTTTTTTGTATACACATTTTGATATCCTTAATGTGGAGAGTCTGAGATTGAAGGTTCTATCTAATATCGCCATTATTTTTTAGTTTAACTCTTAGCTGACGACAAAATATGTTTTTGGACCTTATAAAGGCCAAAATCCTTGTTCAAAGTAGTCAAATATTAATGAGGAGACATGGCTTATTTTCGTTGAAAGCCATGAATCTAAAGAGTGAACAGTAACTGAAATTACTTAATTATTTTATTTGTGGATCAAAATATTAATTATTTAATATTATTTGATTCACTTTGTTTATTTCATTTATCACAGGGTTGTAAGAAGAAAGCTCAAGACATAACATCCAAGAATGTGACCCCACACCTAATGTCTCGTTCGGGGTATCGTAAGCTTGAAGAATCATTTCTAAATGAGGAGGAGCAATCCAAACAGGGGATTGCTTCTGAAATTGATATAGGGTTCAGTAAACCTCCATCTCCACCTACCCGCCACCAAAAATGGAAGATGGCCCGAATGAAAAAATTTGGGTACATATAGTTATGAGCAATCACGGATAGTCTTAGAAAAAATTGTAAGTTATTTTTATCTACCTTTTCATTTCTTTAAAAGAATTAATTATATTAAAAACTTATATAATTTTGGTCTCTTGCAGGATTTCTTGGTTGAGCAAAGCTCCCAAGGTAATTTTGTACCCCAAGGTCGTCCAAATATCTTGATTAAAGCTATTGGACGACGTGGGCACCCTGGTCGTGTATGTGCAGTTGGAAAACGGGTTGGAATTTGACAATATTTCGGAGCTGCACCATGAAATTCATCCTCCTCCTCTGCACAGAGACCAAAGAAGAAATGGTGTCTAATATATGACAAGAATTAATGGAAGATATAAGTTAGAAGATGAAATAGGAGAGTGAGCGAATAAGGCTATAGTTTGAGGAAAAGAATTGACTGTTGCGACAGGAGTTTCTATTGCAACATCTTTGTGCTGAGTCGCTTGTTGCTCCCACTCTTAGGTGCACAAAGGGGAGTTGTGTAGTTCCTACAACGTCAGGGGATGTCATTGGCTAGATAAGCCAATGTGAGTTACTTATAGAGGGCAACATCTTGCCTCAGGTGGTGGTCGTTGGAAAAGTCTTTCAAGAGGCCACTACCTTACATAATGTGCTTCTCCCCCTTGATGTGGTGAAGGTGACGGTGAACAAAGTATGAGTTGTTAATGCTCATGTTCCACTATCTACAGATGAGGTAACTACTGTGGTCGAGGCAGTTCAGACAGTCATAAGCTGGCCCAGATACCTCATTCGAATTATTCCAGAATCCCTGGTAAGAATTTATTTTCATTATATTAATTTATATTTATGTATTACATCTAATTTAATTCAAATATTCTTTATTTTGTAGAAAGCTCGTCGAAAACCAAGTTCGCAAAAGAAGCTTTCAGTTTCCATTGATGATCCTATAACTTCTTTATTATCAGTGCCTAAGGATATTGGTATAAACCCACTTGAGGTTCCATGAGATGATAATTTTTTGGAAGAAACACTGACATCCTCCTATACATATACATGTCAGATGTGTTAGAGGATAAATCTAATTGGAGCAAAGAAAGCGAAACCCAGTCATACATCACCAACACTCTCATTGAAGAGGGAAAACAAATATATGTTTGCTCTTATATTAATGAGTAAGTTCAATTATAAGTCGTCAATTATTAGTATTTCATGTTTTAAAAATTTACTAACTGTTGTCATGGATGATGTAGGGGTCACTAGTAGTTACTTGTGTTATCCATAGTTGATAACACTGTTGTGTGATTTTGATCACTACACAAGAAGACATCCACACATCTAAAGCAAATAGTTTATGTGTAATTACATTATAAACTTAACTGCGTATAATACTTAAATGTCTACTAACAAGGTTTTTTGTATTAATCAAGGCATGATGTGGATATAACATACTCATAGGTCGACCCAGTGCAAACTGACATGGTTTTTTGTAATTTTTGTCTTCCTTTTTTCATTGTTTATCAAAATATCAATATTAACTTTTAATTTATATTGAATTGTAGTGTAATAAACAACCGGGAGGCTATGAGTGTGACTATGTGACTTTTAACTACAACTACACCGCATTATCATAAGTAATAATGTGCTCCTAAGGACGAATATCGAACCCAAAAGGAACAATTGAATAATCAAGTGAAATATTCACTAAATATAAACAAAATAATAAAAATGTGTAAAAAGTTGTTTTGATGGCAATGATTAATCAGATAACAAGTCAAAGAATTTGTTGCTTCAAATTGGAAAAATAGGGATTGGGTTTCATCTATCTCACTCTTTTGTATTTTGATTAGCATGGTAGTATTCTATCCTTTGATTGATATTAATGCCCTATAAAAATCATTTATATCGATTCCTCGCATATAAAATTATTAAGATGCTTCTTAAATATCGATTCCTCGCATATTTATAAAAACAACTTAGTATTAAGATCAGACGTTAATAGCAATTAACATTTAGAGTCTATTCCTAACACTTAAATATGTTAAATATTATTGACTAGGTTAGAACCCTAAAAATACTTTTTAGTCAAATTTAAGAATCTAGATCAAGAATTAGAAGCAAAACAATAATACCAATAATCAATCAACAAAATATTATATTCAGATATCACCTCAATACATAACAGTTTGAATATATTACTCTCAATCCTAAAGGGTAGAATTAGCCATTCATGATGACTATTACCCGCAAGGAGAGCATGAAAAGAAAATTCAGGTTGTTTCTCCTTGACGACTGCCTCCTCTAATGTTTCTCACACCTTCTATTCTCCCAATTGGGTTACAAGTCACTCAATGGTGTTTTCCTCTCAATCTTGCACCCTAAGGTTGTGCCTCAAGCCCTTTATTTCACCTAAGTTTCATGGGCTTAAGTGGATTCTCGCTCAAGCGAGAATGGGCTCACTTGAGCGAGCAAAACGACGTCCAACCCAACTTCACTAGTGCTATCTCGCTCAAGCAAGATATAGCTCCCTTGAGCGAGTTTCCCTGGTGGTGAGATGGTGCTATTGCGCGTTTGGCAACTTGGTGAGTGTTTATACATTCCAACTTTCCCTTTTTAGCTTTGTATATTCTCACCCTGCCCAATCATCTCCATTCTCTCCTAAAATCCTGAAATTAATACTCATAAGTGTCTATATTTTAATATGAAATATTATTGAAATTTGGCACTTATCAAACTACTACGTTATGCAATGGATGGTTACTATTATAAGACTAGGCATTCAAAAAGATTGAGAGCAAGTAATAATATTTAAATCATTCTTTATAATTCTTTAAAGTATATGTATCTCAACACAAATTTGAACCTTATTTTCTAATGCAGTTTTTTTATTGAGTAGAATCCACTGTCTTTGGATGCCCTAGATTATGTGAGAAATGCTTGGGCACATATTTCCTTAATTTTTATAACTCTAGGATAGTTAATGAATAGTATAGGAATTAGATAGATAAGAATATGATTAGTGTTTGTAATACATTTTATCAATATATATATATATAATTTGCTTCTTTAAATGAATGTGTCTAAATTTATGTATTTGGCTAGCTGGGTTTTTAAATGAACGTGTTAATTAAGAAGAGAAAATGCATAAAAGATAATGAACTAAAACAAATTCCATAACTATGACTCATAGACAATGGTTTCAAAACCACTATCTAATTGCTCAAAAAATCGTTGTCATTGACCTTTTCTGCACTAGTGTTTATAATTATTAGAAAATACATATTTTTTTATTTTTTAGAAAAAAATGACACTCATAGGAATTAAGATTTAAGTATTGAGAAACTTTAAAGACAAAATATTTGAAAGTTACAATATTTAAATTTTTAATTGAGAGTGTTACAATATTTATTTTTATTAAATAAGATTAATACAAGGAGATGATTTACTACTTAGAAGAAGAAACTAAGTGTTCTTGTCACATAGTTCCAAGAACTAGAGTATTCCATTCTTTACAAAATAACAAATGTAAAACTTTAAGAAAAAAAAGTTTAATATTTGATAAAGATATAAAATGTATGAAATCTCTAGTTTTAAATTTGTAGACTATAAGAAAACATACTATTAACGTTGATTCAAAGTCTGTATAAGATAATATAACGAAGGAATAGTGTGAGTTTTGATCCATGTTAAACATCGACACTAATTCCATTGATTTTTTTGCTAGACATTAATAAAATTAGTTTAATAGACACTAATTAAATATTAATTTATGAAAGTTATAGATAAAAAAAATTACTATTTATTAAAATGCAGTGTCAATAAAGATAATATTAAGTGTGCATATCTCTAATTACCAAGTTACTAGTATAAAATAAATTTATATATCATAATAACTCTTCAATGTCTTTTTAACCGTCTGAATTCAAGAAGACATAGAAATAGACGATAACTTTTATGAAGTACTCACTCAACTTTTCATATCTTATACTTATAAATATCCTATATTCTTACTCACTTGAGTATTGGAGAGTCTTTTTGTAGGTGAACCTTCCTTCTCTCCTTGTGATTGGCCAACATACAAAGCTCGGTCCATAGAGAAGCATAATCTTTTCCATCTCACAACTCTTCTAAACCATTCTTGGTAAAAAACATTTGGTGTTCATCGTAGGGATTGGGTAAAACATTTCCCTGGTCCACAAATCCTGAATAGCTAGACAAAAATCCAACTCATTTCACAAACTCAAGATGAATCCTCAAACAAAAAACACTTTGATAACTCAACTTGAGGTTTTCCTTCGCAAAGATGAGGAGAACATGTAGAAAGTAGTGGAGAAAGCACTCGGCCAGATGTAGGATAAGCTCGACAGAGAAAATTTAGGCATTAAAACAACTCATTGCAAGGAACAATGACCATCAAACCACTTGAGGTGAGCAGGAAAAAATTAAGCACACAGTTGAATCCTAACCAATCCCTTACTTCGAGCCTCTTACTCAGGAAGGACATTCATCGCGCAATCCTCACCCCCATCACAACATTTCATCCTCAAGGCCATCATGGAGGGGAGAAACTTAGGGTTATGACCAACAACCTTTCAAGGCGATCTCAACCCTTCCAATGAATGAGACGATGAAAGTGAACTTTGTAGACTTCCAACCCTTCACATCGAGTGCCATGAAGACTCGACTCCACATAATTGGAAGTGGCCACGCTTAGAGATGTACAGTGGGACATCAGATGTAGAAGCCCACATAAAATTTAGGGGGTGCATTGTAGGTTTTTCCAAACCAAATTTCTGAGACCTGCCTTGGAATGGTACTACTCTCTATCTTATAATTCTACATATTCCTTCAATAGCTTTTGCATAAGGTTCCTAGCTTGGTTCGCTAAATGCAAACCCATTGTGGCAACCTCGACATCTCTCCATAAAATTGTGTAAAGAGAAAATGAAACTTTGCAACAATATATGGCTCATTTTGTTAAGGCATCTGTGAGCATTCCCGACCTCTATCCGGTAGTGGCTATCCATGCCCTCTAAGTGGGATATTTTCTAGGGAAATTCCTAGACACCCTCTATGCGGATTCCACTACCAACATGGACGAGCTCCGTAACCAAACAACTTGGTACATCAACATTGAGTAGAATGTTGACATAAGAAGAAGCATGATGAGGACCTTGACTCCTTCCAACTCCACACAACCTTTCACGAAAAAATGAATTGGAAGGTTTGAGAGCTACTGATGGAGTATCATCCGAAGCCACCATATACAATAAATAAAGTAGAAGAGTTTTGTAATAGAACAAGTATTTGTAGTTGTAGGTAGCTTGCGACACAAGCTATCTTGTTTGCTTATAAATACTTTGCTTATACATTTTGTAACCAGATTTGATATAATTGTGAATGAAGTTTCTGAATACATAAATCATTCTCTCTCAAGGCTTTTCTTGTTTATAAGCCTATACGACCTAGTAGACACTTGGAAGGTTGGCCTCACCAACTTCATCTTCACACATACACCATTGCCAACATTTGTCATCTATTCGGCTTCCTTCATTCTTCAACCACATCTTCCGTTGCATCTCACTCTCAATCCCCACAAGTATGAACCATGATTCATATAAGCTACCCTCCATTGAATGTAAGTCATGGCATGATCTTGTGGGAAGCATGCAACCTCAAGTTTGTGCGATTTGCACCTCCAACAACTAGTCATCCATTCGTTGACTCGACCAAGAGGTGCAATTATCATCACAACATGTGGCACAGTACGGACGAGTGCTTCAAGGTGGAAGATCTGATCGAAGAACTTATTTGATCAGGTGCTCTCGACCATTTTGTACAACAGGCATACCCTGATTTCGGAGGACAACACTGTCAAGGTCGAGTTTGAAGACACTAGAGGGGAGGTTAAGGAAGAGGCTTCTAATAAGTGTCATATTTCAATAATATTTCATATTAAAATATAGACACTTATGGATATTTATTGATAACATAACTATTTAACCCCTAATTTACGAATTTAAATATTTTTGCATATTTTGTGATTATAATATTAATAAGAACGTTTCATTCCTAAATTTGTGTTAATTTCAGAATTCTAGAAGAAAATGGAGATGAAAGGGCTAAAGGAGAATATAAAAGATAAAAAGGTAAAGTTGGAATGCTCCAACACTCGCCAAAAATCGCCTTGGTCAAAAGCCTTCCAGAGGAACTCGCCAAAACTCGCCTAGGCCAGAAGCTTTCCAGAGGAACTCGCCCATGCACAACCACTCCAGAGAGGTTGGGCTTTTTCTCAAATAACTCGCCCAGGTGAGTCCACTCACACCTAGGCGAGAAATCACTTAGCCCAAGTCCAACTAGGTTAAATATGAGGCACGAGGCACAACCCTGGACATCATTGGGAGAATAAAAGGTGATAGAAAACCCTAAAGGAGGCAGTTGTCAAGGAAAAACATCCTAGATCTTCTTTTCTTGCTTTCCATTCTTATAATGACCAACATGAATGGTTAATTCTACCCTTTGGGATTGAGAGTAATCTGTAGAAAACTCTTATGTATTGAGATGATATTTAAATATAATATTTTGTTTTTAATTGATTATTGATATTTTCATTTTATTTTTAAGCCTTGTTTATCATGATTTAGATCCTTAGATTTGAATTAAAAGTACTTCTATGTTTCTGACCTAAATGATAATGCTTATCATATTTGAATTCTAGGAATAGATTTGAAATGTTAATTGCTATCAACATCTAATCGTAAGGATAAGGATTTTTTTATAAATATGCAAGGAATTGATATTTAAAATAATATCTTAGTAATTTTACATGCGAGAAATCAATATAAATGAATTTTATATGAGCTTCAATATCAATCAAAGAAAAGAATACTATTATGCTTTTCAAAATACAAAATAGTGTGAAGGATGAACCCCAATCCCAATTTTCCCAATTGAATCAACGACTCTTTACTTTGCTTTATTTACATTTTTGCAATCATACACAACAAACATCCTACAAACTTTTACTTAGTGTCTTCTATTTAGTGAATCTTATACTTGATAATTCAACTATTTCTTCTGGGTTCGATATCGGTCCTTAGGCACAAATTATTCTTCTGACGCAGTACACTTGTCGTAAAAAAGTCATCATCTTTCGCGAAGGTTTTCAGTGGAAAGATCAAGGATTCCAACAAGAAAGGGAAAAATTTCTTAAATTTGAACTAAACGGTTAAGTAGTATTGTCCGAGTGTGAATGAACATCAAAGAAATTTCTTAAACTTGAACCAAACAGTCAAGTATTATTGTTCGAGTTCAAACGAACATCAGAAAAATTTCAGAAAGTTGAACAGAAAGGTCAAGTAACACTCTTTGTGACCAAACGGTCATCGGATCAATAATACCTACACGAGATCAAACTATCATCGAGATTTTTTGCAAACTTAGACCAAACGAACATCGAAAAAAATTCTTAAACTTAGGAACAAACGAGTACTACTGTTTGGGTTCAAATGAACAACGCAAAAATTCCTCAAACTTGAACCAAAAGATCAAGTACTATTGTTCGAGTTCAAACGATCATCGAAAATAATATAAATTGTTAGGTCAAAATGATTAATAGACATTACTTGAAATTGAAATCAAGAGTTGACCTACGCTAAACCTAAACGAGTCCAAACTGAGCTTGTTCATCATTCAAATCGATCAACCTGTAAATCTTATCGGACTCCAAGATGGGGAAACTTATGTACATACCTCCAATTATAATTAGATACATTAAGACCAATAACAAATCATTAAATACAATATTTAAGACACATAAACTGAACCATAACTTGGTTATAAGCTATTATAATGGCATCACTAATTAAGTTTCAAACATTATATTTGAATAAAATTGTGTCAAACAAATTAACAGTCATACAATGCATAACCTAAACATTACAAATTAACAAATATTGTACCTAAAGTCTAACAAGCACAATTAGGACTGGGACATCTACTAAAAGCAATCAATTGAAGTAAAACATGTTAAACCAATACAACCAATAAAAAATTATAATATATAAAAATGAAGTATAACAAGTAGTAAATATAGAATATTTAAGACAAAATTAAAGCATATACAAGCCAATGATCACAACCTCTCCATCTTTATTCGACAACACAACTTAAAAATCAATGACCATTCTAACATGGTTTTGAAATATGATATCAAACTTTGAAACATTTAGTGCAATACCATAATAAAAAATATGTGTTCCATGACTAGTGAGACACAATACTATTATAAAAAAAACATGTTATAACACTTTAGAAGCATTTACTACAACATTATGCAAAACTTTAACAATAATGATAGAATCTAAATTCAAGTGGATAATTTTCAAATTTGAATGTAAATTACTAGAAAAGTGGTGGGACAATTGAAATTCAATTTAATTATTTCCAAATTTAAATCCAAATTGTAACAGTAATGGTTGAAGAATTCAAAATGAAATTAATTATTTTCAAATTGATATTTTAACATTGATTTTACAAAGTACGAGGGAAAATAGCACATAAACACACATACACAAAAATATAAAAACAATACCACAATATTGATGTGGTGTTAATATCGATCGAACTCTTTAAAACCCTTTAAAACCCCACAATGAAAACATACATAGATAAAGAGAATAGTACATAAATAATGACTCACTAAAACCACTTTTTCCTACTTTCAAATCTAGAAAAAGGGTGACATTATCAATCTTGTTATGTTAAAATGAAAATCAAAACATATTGTAATTGATTTACCTTACAATGTAGTTAAATTTCAATTGAGGGGTTGATTGTCAAAGTCATTCGTAAAATATGGGGGCATTTGACTAGTACTATGAAGTGGCTCCGAATTGTGCTCCAACACCGTAGTTAGTTGTTCTTGTAGCTTCATTCTCTCCTCCAATAGTTCATATCTTTGATGTTCTTGTTGTTACATTAAATCTTTTAGTTGCTTCTTTAACTTCTTCAAAAGGTCTTTTAGTTTCAACTAAGTGTTGTTGTGTTTTATCAATAATGGCGCTAATACTAAGAGTTAAGTGATGGATGACATACCATGTTGGATGTTGAAAATCAAATCTCAGTGTCACAACATCTACCTCTACTCTTGTCTTTAACAACATCGGTTCAACATTGAATCTTTGTTGTTTCATTCAATTGTTAGATGTTGTTAATGAATCATTCAGAACTATCTGATTGGATGACCCATAAATGTTGATTATATATGTTTCAAAGTCACTTAAAATATTTGGAAGTAGTTAGAAATGTATGATAAAAATATAAATAAAATTATTAATAAAATGAGTAAGTTACGTAGGTTACAAATACACCCATCTACCCAACCACTGTCCTCTTTGGTGTTAGTGGCAAGAAATAATTCATCTAGTTCCACACGACAACCATATTTTCATTCCTTATAGAATTTATACAATTAAAAATGTTATATTAACTAATAAATATTTTCACAACATTTAAGAAAATTTACACAAGTCATGAATAATACTTATTAGACCCAATGCAATGTTGAGGTGAAATTTTTAGCCAATAGAGTGCACTCCTCCACATCGAAAGATATATTAATGTTACTTTAAAAGTTTTTTTCTTCAAACTTTTTGATATCCCAATAGTTTAGCAGATCAATTCATGCTTGTTCACATGTTCAATAGGTTTGGTATCATTTACCCTAGATTTGGTGAGCATATCACAAAGGTGTTTTCTAACTTCTGCCTCATAAACCTTTCAAGTTTTCCACTTATCATGAACAACCCAAGTAACAATAGTTTGAAAAAAAAGAAACATGCATTGGGAAAGATGACATGCTATGATAATTGATTAAAATTATGATGTAAAGTTACCTTAAACTTTGTCCACACCATTTAACATGAATAACTTCATAAATAACCTCAAAATGATAGTAGAGACCCCTAAATTGTGCTTATTACATTGTTAATTACCTTAATAACATGATAGTTAGGCGTTCAACTAAAAAACATCAAAAGAAAATGGATAAGCATTAAGTGCATAAATAAAAAAGAAAATTCAATAATAAAGTAGACTTAAGGTTATGTATTTAATTGGAATGTCCATATCTATTTTGGTACAAGTGTGATTGTTATGGGTTGTCATTATTGATAATTAGGTACATTAAATATTGTATGTTGTATTTAAGGGTGGTCATGGATCTAGATCCAATCCAAATCCAAACAAATGGATTGGATTTAAAATTCATATCCATTTTAACTAGATCAAATTTATTTGAATTTTTTATAAATTCATTTAAAGTAGATTAAATCTAGATTATATCCACTTTATTAATTAGATTAAATACACTTTGTCAATTACATTAAATCCATTTTGATATGGACACATACTAACTTGGTTCGAACTGGGCCTAATCCGACTCAACCTGGACGCGGACCAGCTCAGGACACCATCGGCCCAAACCGACTCGGTTCAACATCGTCCAGGACAGAATTTGCTTGACATGGGCCCAGGCCGACTTCGCTCGACATTGGCCCAGGCCGACTCTGCTCGAAATCGTCCCTGACCGACTCGGCTCAACATTTATCCAGGTCGACTCGGCCCAACAATGACCCAAATCAAATCGACTCAACATTGACCAGAACTGACTCTGCTCGACATGGGCTTCGGCCGACTCGGCTCGACATCAGTCTGGATTGACTCGCATCGACATGGGTTAAGACTGACACGACTCGACACCAACTCAGCTAGACATTGGCCCGAATCGACTCTATTCGACATGGGCCTGGACAAATTTGGTTGGACATGGCTCAGGCCAATTCTGCTCGATATCAGCCTAGAAATCGACTCATGCCCTTTGTCCAAACATCGGCCCGGGCTCGCTCGACCAGACATCGACCCGGGCTCGCTCAACCCGATATCGATCTAAGCCCGCTCGACCGACATCGATCCGGGTCTGCTAAACCCGATATCGATTTGGGCCCGCTCGACCAGACATCGATCCGGGCCCGCTCGACTCAAAATTGACTCGGGCCTGCTCAACTCAACATTGACTCGGGACTACTCGGCTCGACATCAACCCAGGCTCGCTCGACTTGACATCAACCCAGGCCCGCTCAACTCGACATTGACCTGGGACTACTCGGCTCGACAACGGCCCGGACCTGCTCGACTCGACATCGGCCCGGGCCCGCTCGACTCCACATCGGCCTGGGCCCGCTCGACGACATCAACATGGGTCCGCTCGACTCCACATCAGCCCTAACTCAGTCATTTCGATATTGGCCCGGGCCCACTAGACTCAATATTAGACCCGAAAGACTCAAGTCGACATGGGTCTGGACCGGCTCGACTCGACATCGGCTCGACCCAACTCCGCTCGACATTGGCCCGGGCCGACTCGGCTCGAAATCGGCTTTGGACGACTCGGTTCGACATCGACTCGGGCCCTCTCGGTACGATATTGTCCCTGGTCCGCTTAGCTTGACATTGGCTCGGGAATGCTCGGCTCGATATCAGACCGAACAGACTTAGCTCGACATGGGTCTAGACCGACTCAACTCCACATCGGCTCCAACCGATGTCGACCCACACCAATTGGGCTCGAAATCGGCGAACATCCACTCGACTTGACATCGGCTCAAGGAGACTCAGTTGGACATGGCCCAGGTCGACTCGACTCCATATGCGTTTGGACTGACTCGTCTCGACATGGACCCGGACCGACTCTACTAGACATGGGCCCAGGACGACTTGGCTCGACATGGGCTCAGTGTCGTCTCAACCTGGTCTGGGTGCCAATTTGACTTGGGCTTTGGCCCACTCAGCTCGACTTGGCCCTGGGTTGACTCGGCTCGACTTTGGCCCGGAACGACTTGGCTCAATTTTGGCCCATACCGACTCGATTCGACTTGGGTCCGAATGTCTCGGCTCGACATGGACTTGGGCCGACTTTGCTCAACCTGGGTCCGAATTGTTTTGACTCAACCTGGATCAGTAGTCAAAACCAACCCAAAATGCAATTTGGATAATCCAAAAAATGTATCCAATCTATATCTAATTCTAGGGATGGCAAAGCGGGGCGGGATGACCTTTTCAACCCGCTAACCCGCATTAGCCCGCAACCCGCGCGGGCCAGTAGCCGGGCAGGGCGGGCTGGCCCGCAAACCCGCAAGAAAAAAATATTGGCACTTAGTAGCAGTAGGGCAACCTAAACTGGGTCATGCCAATTAAATCAATTTCAAACACGATAAAGGAGCAAGACACCAGTCAGAGAAGGAGAAGTAAGCAGAGGGTATTTAGAAGTTACCCATGACCCAGCCTTCAATTGAGCCAAAAGTTATCTTATTTTTATTGTATTATTTTTATGAAAAATTAATTAATTAATTGTCATTGTTTTAATATATGCAGATTATGAGGAAAATTATAATTATGAAAAAATGGATAAAGGTTCTACTACAGTGGCATCAAATGTTACTGAAATGGAAGAATGTCAATAATGTTTATGTTTAATGTTTTTGAATTAATGTTTATGTTTAATGTTTTGGAATTAGGTATTTTTAATGTTTTGGAAGTGGAAGAATAGTGA
>Ga0123341_1000056_pt1 | contig 48113 bp, 41 predicted proteins | sample Turbeapinknodule_FD_89959 | JGI IMG/M metagenome (GOLD analysis project Ga0123341, IMG submission 89959) | Root nodule microbial communities of legume samples collected from Mexico - Turtle bean Mexico pink nodule | ecosystem: Host-associated > Plants > Roots > Nodule | place: Mexico: Nepantla...
AGTTGGCCGCGGCCAACTCCTGCGCCGTATCGTCGAAAAGACCTTTCAGGCGATCACGTCTGCTCATGTGCGGCCCCAGGCTTTGTGAATGCCGGCGAGAACCTCGCTGTTGGCGGCAGTGACCGACTCCAGCGCCCGATCATAGGTCGAGCGGCGCACCTGCCCCTTCTCGATCTCATAGAGCGTCTGCTTGGTCAGGCCGGCATCGGCGATCGCCGTCGATTTAAGAATGGTCGCCGTCAATACGTCGTCGCTGAACAGGCTGCGCAATAGCGCGACGATCTGCGACTGCGGCGCATCGAAGGGTTCGTGACGGGTGACGACATATTTGATGAAGTCGTGCTGCAGATCGCCACCGGCCTTGCGCACGACCGAGAGCAGATCCGAAGTCATCAGCAGGAACTGCGACATCGAGGCAACATCGACCATCTGCGGATGGATAGTGATCAGCAGAGATGTGGCGGCACAGACGGCGCCGAGCGTGAGGTAACCGAGCTGCGGTGGGCAATCGATCACCACGACGTCGTAATCGGCCTCGACCTCGGCGATCGCAATACCGACGCGGCGGAAGAACAGCTCAGCCGGCTTCTGGCGATCATTCAGCGCCCGCGGCGTCTCGTGCTCGAACTCCATCAGTTCGAGATTGCCCGGCACCAGATCGAGCCCGTCGAAATAGGTCTTTCGAACAATGTCCTTCAGCGGCTTGCGGCCGGCATCGTAGCGAATGGCGCCATAGAGTGTATCGCCGTCGGCAAGATCGAATTCCGGCTGGACGCCGAGCATCGAGGAGAGCGAGGCTTGCGGGTCGAGGTCGATGGCGAGCACTCGATACCCCTCCAGCGCCAGATATTGCGCCAGATAAAGTGTCGTCGTCGTCTTGGCCGAACCGCCCTTGAAATTGGTGACGGCAACCGTCTGCAGCTTCTCGCCGGGGCGCCGCCATGGAAGATAGGAAAGCGCATCCTTCGGCTTCAGCTTTGCCATATAATGGCGCAATTCATTGATCTGACCGAGCGTATAGGAACGTCGACCATTCTGGGAAAGCTCTGGCTGCGGCCCCTTGCCATCGAGCGAGAGCTGGCGAAGATAGCCGTCGGAAACGCCGATCATATGAGCCGCTTCGCCGGACGAAAATGTCCGCAGCGTCTTCTGGGACAGCGGCGGAAACAGCTTTTCGCGCAGCAGCTTCAATTGCCGCGAAAGCTGAGTCGCATGCCGCTCGATCCGCACATCTGTCGTCGGTACGCTAATGTTGTCCAAAACACCCAATCCTTTTCGATGCGCTTTTCTGTCAACATAGCGTCAAAAAGCGTATCGAAAGTGACACGATTCGGGATTTGCAGCAAGAATAGGGCTCGGGCGCTGTCCACAGGCTCGGTTGGCCGCGGCCAACTCTCCGCCCAGCCCTTGCGGCGAACCGACTTTTTCGGCAAGACCGCCTGGAATCGCGGGAGTATCGGCTTGAAGCATATCCATATCATCGGCATCGGCACAGGCAATCCGGAGCACGTCACCATACAGGCGATTAACGCGATGAACGCCGCCGACGTGGTCTTTCTGCCGGTCAAGGGGACCGGCAAGGAAGAGCTCGCCGAAATCCGGCGAGACATCTGCGAACGATACCTCACAGGCGTCAGGATTTTAGAATTCGCGGTGCCACAAAGGCAGACCGCGGAGAGGACCTATCCGCAAAGCGTCGACGCCTGGCATGGCGAGATCGCCCGCATCTATGAAGAGCTGATCGCCGGCCTGCCGGATGATGGCAGCGGCGCCTTTCTGGTCTGGGGTGATCCCAGCCTCTACGACAGCACGATCCGCATCATCGAACGCGTGCGGCAGGAAGCAACACTGGATTTCGACTACAGCGTCGTTCCCGGCATCACCAGCATCCAGGCGCTCGCCGCCAGTCACAAGATCCCGGTCAACCTCGTCGGCAAACCTGTCGAGATCACCACAGGGCGCAGGCTGGCGCGAGAGGGACTGACGACCGTCAGCACGATCGTCATGCTCGACGGAGAACAGGCTTTTGCAAAGATCGATGATCCCGATGCGGAGATTTTCTGGGGCGCCTATCTCGGCACCAAGGACGAGATCGTCAGATCGGGGCGGCTCGGCGATATCGCCGCCGATATTCTGGCGCTGAGAGCCGAGGCCAGGCAACGGCATGGCTGGATCATGGATATCTATCTGCTGCGCAAGGGACGGGATTTCGAGGAATAGCCGGCCGGAACCGTTCCATCATGTTTTGCCGCACCGGCTGCGATCATGTAAGACACGGTCAGAGGATCGAGAATGAGCATTGAGGCTGCAACGGCGATCGACAGGATAGGCGAGGCGGCTTTGCACGGGCGCCCGGCGGCGAAGATACGCGCGCGCGGCGCCTGCCCCACACTGGCAGCACCCATGCCGACCGGCGACGGCCTGCTGGTCCGGCTGCGGCCGGCTGGCGGCGCCTTAACGCTGCCGCAACTCGCCGCACTTGCCCGCTCGGCCGCAGTGCACGGAAACGGCATTCTGGAGATTACCGCGCGCGGCAATCTGCAGATCCGCGGGCTGCGGGCCGAGAGCGTGGAAAAGTTCGCTGCCAATATCGATGTCGCCGGGATCACCGTGCCGGCCGGGCCGGCGATCGAGATCTCGCCGTTGCACGGCATCGATCCGGAAGAGACGATCAATCCGGCCGCCATGGAAATGGCAATGCGCAGCGCGCTTCACGATCTCATCGCCTCGCCGCGGCTCGCGCCGAAACTGTCGATCGTCATCGACGGCGGTGGAGCATTCGGGCTGTCGGCGCTTTCCGCCGATATCCGCCTCGCCGCGTTATCCCCGACGGGTTGGCTGGTCGCGATCAATGGTGACGGTGAGACCGCAAAACCGGTTGCGATCGCTCCCACAGAGGCGGCGATAGCGGCCGTCGGCGAAATTCTGAGCCTGCTCGAAGCACTCAGGCAGGGCAGCCGGGCGCGAGATATCGATCCGGCGCTTCTGCGGGCGCGTTTTCCCACTATGGATAGCCTTCGCGCCGTTCCGTCACGCGCGGTAAGTAAGCCGCTTTCCGGCCTGCATCGGCTTGCAGACGGCAAAACCGTACTCGGCATCAGGCCGGAATTCGGACAGATGTGGGCAGCCGATCTGACCGCCCTCATCGATCTCGCCAGCGCCCATGGCGCAACCGCCATCCGGCTTGCACCCGGCCGCGGTTTCTTCCTCATCGGGCTGCCCGCAGATACAGTGCCGGCTATGCAGATCGCAGCAAGCAAGTATGGTTTCAGCGCGCAGGCCGGCGAGAGCAGCGAGCATATAGTCGCCTGCGCCGGCGCCGGCGCCTGCGGCTCTGCCTTCTACGAGACAAGAACGCTGGCCCGCCGCATCCTTGCCGCGGCACCCACCCTCTTCGACGGTTCGCTGACACTGCATCTCTCCGGCTGCGCCAAAGGCTGCGCCCATGCCCGGCCGGCGCTGACCCTATCGGGCACGGCGGAGGGTTACGACCTCATCCTCAACGGATTGGCAGGGGATCGCCCGGACGAACGGATCGCTGGCGGTCGGATCGATTTCGCTATAGAGAGGCTCGCCCGGTCCATCGAAGACAACAGAAGCGCTGGCGAATCGGCTGCCGCCTGCCTTACACGGCTTGGCGCAACCGGCGTTCTAGAGGCGCTGCGACAGGAATAAGAATGCCAGACTACGATTATATCCGCAGCGGCGACGCGATCTACGAGCGTTCCTTTGCGATCATCCGCGCCGAGGCCGACCTCTCGCGCTTCACCGAAGATCAGGCCGAAATCGCCGTGCGCATGATCCATGCCTGCGGGCTGGTCGAGGCGGCAGAGCATTTCGTCTTCTCCGCCGATTGCGTCGGTGCGGCGCGCGACGCATTGAAGGGCGGGGCGCCGATCTTCTGCGACGCCGAGATGGTCTCCCATGGCGTCACCCGGGCGCGGCTGCCGGCACTGAACGAGGTCATTTGCACGCTGCGCGATCCCGCCACGCCGGAACTGGCGCGTCAGACCGGCAATACACGCTCCGCCGCCGCCATGCATCTCTGGCTCGATCGGCTCGGCGGCAGCGTCGTTGCGATCGGCAATGCCCCGACGGCACTCTTTCATCTGCTCGAACTGCTGCGTGACGGCGCGCCGAAACCGGCCGCGATCCTCGGCATGCCCGTCGGCTTTGTCGGCGCGGCGGAATCGAAGGATGCGCTGGCGGAGAATTCCTACGGCGTGCCTTTTGCCATCGTCCGCGGCCGGCTCGGCGGCAGCGCCATGACGGCGGCTGCCATCAATGCATTGGCGAGGCCCGGCCTATGACGACACCAGGCCGTCTCATCGGCGTCGGCACCGGTCCCGGCGACCCGGAGCTTCTGACCCTCAAGGCCGTCCGCGCCATCGAAGGCGCCGATGTCATCGCCTATTTCGCCAAGCAGGGCAGGGGCGGCAATGGCAAGGCGATCGTCGAACCGCTGCTGAAACCCGGCGTCACTCTGCTGCCACTCTATTATCCCGTCACCACCGAGATCGACAAGAACGACGAACGCTACCGGAGCCTGATCACTCAGTTCTACGATCGCTCGGCCGAACGCGTCGCCGGCCATCTGGATGCCGGACGGACCGTCGCGGTGCTCAGCGAAGGCGATCCGCTGTTCTACGGCTCCTACATGCACCTGCATGTCAGGCTGTCCCAGCGCTACCCGACGGAGGTGATCCCCGGCATCAGCGCCATGTCGGGCTGCTGGTCTTTAGCGGGCATGCCGATCGTCCAGGGCGACGACGTGCTTTCCGTACTGCCGGGTACGATGGCCGAAACCGAGCTGACGCGCCGTCTTGCCGATACGCAAGCCGCCGTCATCATGAAAGTGGGCCGCAATCTGCCGAAGATCCGCCGGGCCTTAGCGGCGGCCGGCCGGCTTGCCGAAGCCGTCTATGTCGAGCGCGGCACGATGGCGAATGCGGCGATGGAAAAACTTGCCGACAGGACCGATGGCGATGCGCCGTATTTTTCGCTCGTCCTGGTGCCGGGCTGGGAGGGCAGCCGATGAGCGGGCGGCTTTTCGTGATCGGCACCGGTCCCGGCAATCCCGAGCAGATCACGCCGGAAGCGCTCGCCGCCGTCGATGCGGCGACGGATTTCTTCGGTTACGGGCCCTATCTCGACAGGCTGCAGCTTCGCCACGATCAGCTGCGGCATGCCTCGGACAATCGCGAGGAGTTGGATAGGGCAGGGGCCGCACTTTCCATGGCGGCGGATGGCGCCAAGGTCTGCGTTGTCTCCGGCGGCGACCCCGGCGTCTTCGCCATGGCTGCCGCCGTCTGCGAGGCGATCGAGAACGGGCCGGCGGCATGGCGCGCGGTCGATCTCACCATTCTGCCGGGCATCACGGCGATGCTGGCGGTGGCGGCGAGAGCCGGCGCGCCGCTTGGCCACGATTTCTGCGCCATATCGCTTTCCGACAATCTAAAGCCTTGGAATATCATCGAAACACGTCTGGAACTGGCGGCCAAGGCAGGCTTCGTCATCGCCCTTTACAATCCAATCAGCCGGGCGCGCCCCTGGCAGCTCGGCGACGCCTTCAAGCTGTTGCGCGAGCATCTGCCCGCAGCAACGCCGGTCATTTTCGGGCGGGCGGCCGGACGGCCGGACGAACGCATCACCCTACAGGCGCTGTCGGATGCCGATGCCTCGATTGCCGACATGGCGACCTGCATCATCATCGGTTCGGCCGAGACGCGGATCGTTGCGCGGCCCGGCCGGCCGGACCTCGTCTATACCCCGCGTTTCATGGCGGAGGGGAAGAGGTGATCGATCGCCGCCAGCGCCGCCTCGACAGTATCGACCGTCCTGACCGCGGACGCCGGCGCGCGCGCCACCATCAGCACCTCGATGCCGAGCAGGCGGGCGGCCTCGATCTTCGCATAGGTGGCGGCCCCGCCGCTGTTCTTGGCAATGATGGCGTCGATGCCGTGCTGCTTCAGCAAGGCGCATTCGCCTTCCAGCGTGAACGGGCCGCGATCGAGGACATAGTCGACATTGGCAAGCGCCGGTGGCGGCTCGACGGGATCGACGCTGCGAATGAGATAGAAATGCTGCGGCGCCGCTTGCGCATGATGCGCGCCCTGCCGACCCGTCGCCAGAAAGACATGGCGAGGGGAGGGGCCAAGCGCTTCGATGGCAGCCGAAATGCTCCGCACGTCGCGCCAGCGATCGCCCGGCAGCCGCTGCCATTCGGGGCGGCGCAGAGCGATCGTGTTTATCCCGGTGGACTCGGCGGCAAAGGCGGCATTGGCGGAAATGCGCTCGGCGAAGGGATGCGTGGCGTCGATCAGCAGGTGATATCCGTCGGCCTTCAGAAAATCGGCGAGCGCCGCCGCACCGCCGAAACCCCCGACGCGAACCGAAACCGGCTGTGCGGCCGGTTTTTCGGTGCGTCCGGCCAGCGACAGAAGGACATCGCAATCATCCCGCACGGCGAGAGCTTCGGCCAGCAGGCGCGCCTCGCCGGTGCCGCCGAGGATCAGGATGCGAGGTCTTCCCATGTCTGATCTTCCTCCTGCTGACGGCCCGCGCTGGCTGACTATTATCGGCATCGGCGAAGATGGTCCAGCAGGGCTCGGCGAAGAGGCAAGGCGGCTGATCGCCCGCGCATCCGCCGTATTCGGCGGCGCGCGGCACCACGCGCTCGCCGCGTCGCTGATAACAGGCGAGAAATTTTCCTGGCAGAGCCCGTTCGAGCGCTCGGTCGATGCCGTGCTTGAACGGCGCGGCACGCCCGTGGTCGTGCTCGCCTCCGGCGACCCGTTTCTCTACGGCGTCGGCGCAACCCTTTCCCGTCACGTCGCGGCGGGAGAGATGCACACCATCCCCGCGCCCTCGGCCTTCAGCCTTGCCGCCTCCCGCCTTGGCTGGCCGCTGCAGGACGTCGCGACGATTTCGCTGCATGGCAGGCCGATCGATCTGATCCGGCCGCATCTCCACCCCGGGCGGCGCATCATCGCCTTGACCTCGGACGAGAAGGGGCCGAGCGCCCTGGCTGCCCTGCTTATCGCCGCCGGGTTCGGTCAGTCGAAGCTTACCGTGCTCGAAGCGCTCGGCGGCGATCGGGAACGGCAGAGACGCACCGCGGCGGCGGATTTCGATCTCACGAACATCGATCCGCTGAACGTCTGCGCACTCCAGATCGCAGCAGGGGAGGGGGCTCGCATCTTGCCTCTCGCTTCCGGGCTCGAGGACGGTCTCTTCGAGCATGACGGACAGATCACCAAACGCGAAATCCGGGCGATGACGCTGTCGGCGCTCGCACCGCGCCACGGTGAACTGCTCTGGGATATCGGCGCCGGTTCCGGATCGATCGGCATCGAATGGATGCTGGCCGATCCCAGCCTGAAGACGATCGCCATCGAGCAATCGCCGGAGCGGGCCGCCCGTATCGCCCGCAACGCATCCGCCTTCGGCGTGCCGCATCTTGCCGTCATCGAAGGTGCTGCACCCGCTGCGTTGGCGGGCTTGCCGCAACCCGACACGATCTTCCTCGGCGGCGGCGGCAGCGAGCCCGGCGTCATCGATGCCGCGATTGCCGCGCTGAAGCAGGGAGGGCGGCTGGTCGCCAATGCCGTGACGCTGGAGATGGAAGCCGTGCTGCTCCTGGAACATGCAAAACGCGGCGGCTCGCTGACACGGATCGAAATATCGCGCGCCGCACCGGTCGGCAGCATGAGCGGCTGGCGACCGGCCATGCCGGTAACGCAGTGGCGCTGGACGAAAGGATAACGGCATGAGGGTGCATTTCATCGGCGCAGGCCCAGGGGCTGCGGATCTAATCACGGTGCGGGGGCGCGATCTCATCGGCCAATGCCCCGTCTGCCTCTATGCCGGCTCGATCGTCTCGCCGGACCTGCTGCAATATTGCCCGGCAGATGCGCGGATCGTCGATACCGCGCCCATGTCGCTCGACGAAATCGAGGCGGAATATCTCAGTGCCGCTGCCGCCGGCCAGGATGTCGCCCGGCTCCATTCCGGCGATCTCTCGGTCTGGAGTGCGGTGGCCGAGCAGGTGCGCCGGCTTCAAAAACACGGCATCGCCTATACGATGACGCCTGGTGTGCCGGCCTTTGCCGCCGCCGCCTCAGCGCTCGGCCGCGAGTTGACGGTCCCGGCCGTCGCCCAAAGCCTGGTGCTCACCCGCGTTTCCGGCCGTGCCTCGCCGATGCCGAACGACGAGACCATTGCCAAATTCGGCGCGACCGGCGCCACACTGGCGATCCATCTGGCAATCCATGCGCTGAAGCAGGTCGTGGAGGAGTTGACGCCGCTTTACGGCGCCAATTGCCCGGTCGCGATCGTCGTCAAGGCCTCCTGGCCCGACGAACGTGTCCTGCGCGGTACCCTTGCCGATATCGAGGCGAAGGTTGCGGCCGAACCGATCGAACGCACGGCGATCATCTTCGTCGGCCCGTCGCTCGCAGCGGAAGATTTCCGCGACAGCTCGCTCTATGATCCCGCCTATCAGCGCCGTTTCAGAGGCCGGGAATAATTTCAAAGATTGGCCGCGCTGGTGGCGCGGCCCAATCGTGACAATCGTCCCCCAGTCCCGACACCAATGGCGGTATCAGGACGTTTCTCTCAGGTCTCAAACGCGCGCGGACAAATACTCCATGCTGGCGCGAAGAGCGCCGGCTGGGTCCTTGACCGCATGAACTTCGGCGGCGAAGGGCTCGAAGGAGAACGGGCCGGCATAACCCGCCTGCAGCAGCGCCTTGATCTGTCCGGCATTGTCGAGCCGGTCGTCGTCGCCGACGAGCACACGATGGGAATCCCGCATATCGGCAACGGAAACGGCAGGGTCGCTGACGCCCGAGATGTGCACGAGGCCGGAGAGCTCCGGGAAGGTCGCGGCTTCACCGGCGAGATGATGATGGAAGGTGTCGTGAACGAGCTTGAAGGTCGTTTCTGCGCCGAGTTCCTTGATTACCGCGGCCGCCTCGCCCTTCGAGCGCAGCGAGCAGATCTCGAAACCGAGCGGCTCGACGAGGCCTGTGATGCCGGCTTTATCAAGCATCGGCTTCAGCGCCGCCAGAGCCTGGCGCAGATCGGCCTGGCGCTCGCCGTCGGCGCAGCCGGTGCCGTCGTTCTTCGGAACGAGGACCAGCGCCCTGGCGCCGCAGGCAGCGGCATAATCGATCAATTCCTGCGCTTGCCCGGCGCGGGTTTCATTCCACTCGTTGAAACGCTGCAGGGCGTTGATCGAGATGATCGTCAGCCCGTGGCGGGCGGCGGCCTCTCTGATCGCTTCGGGCCTTGTGCCGTCGAGAATGGCATTGCCGGAAAGGTCGTTGCGGATCTCGACCGCATCGATGCCGAGCGACTGTGCCAGCGCGAAGAAATCATCGATTGGGAGCGACGGCGCGGCCATATGGTTGAGCGCTAAGCGGATCGAAGTCATGACGGATATCTCCTCCTCGTCTCCGCGACATCAGCGGAGCGGTTCCTCGTGAATGAATGAGCAAATCTCTATCGGAATTCCCAAGGCAATCCATCCGTCATCGCTGGCGGCCGCCCTCATCGCTGAAAGAATGTCAGCCGAAATGATAGGATTCCATCATTCCTAGATGTTCTCGGAAAGGTAGATGTCGAAGGGCAGGAAGGACTGACCGGGGATGGCGGCTTCGCTGTTTTCGATCGCATCCTTCATCAGCACCATCAATTCCTGACAGAGCCCGGGCAGGGGAGTGCCGATCGCCATGGCGACGATGTCATCGGCAAGGCCTGCCTTGCTGTCGGGCGTCAGTTCGTTGACGACGAGGACGACCTTGCCGCCGAGGTTCTCCTCGCGGAACGCCGAGATCGCCCCTTCCATGCCGCCGCCGCAGATATAAAGCCCGACAAGATCGGGATGCTTCTGCAGCAATGTCAGCGTCGCCTCATGCGTGATCTCGGGCGTATCCAGGTTGATCAACGTGTCGATGACGTCAAATTCCGGCGCATTCTCGCGGAAATAGGAGCGGAAACCGATTTCCCGCAGCTCATGTCCATGGAAACGATGGCTGCCGACGAAACAGGCGACCTTGCCGGGCTTGCGCGCCGTTCGCGCGATCAACCAGGCGGCAGTGCGCCCGACCTTGCGGTTGTTGACACCGATATAGCCGGTGCGCACGCCCGACGCGAAATCGGAGAGCAGCGAGAAGACCGGCACGCCTTTTTCCTTCAGCTCCTCGATAGCGGCCGTCACCGCGGGGTAATCAGGTGCAACCAGGGCAACGGCCTGGTTGCGGGCACCGAGAGCCTTTAGCTTCTCGACGATCGCAGCCGGCGTGGCGGCTGACGGAAAGTCGATCTGCGTCTGGATGCGAGCGTTCGTGACCCCCCGCGCCGCCGCTTCGATCTCGCGGGCGAACGCCTGGTAGAACTGCTGCGTCGGCTTCTGCAGCAGGAAGGCGAGCTTGTATTGCGGCAGGTCCTCGAAAACACGCTGCCGGATCAGGCCGACGGCGTGATAGCCGATCGACTGCGCCGCATCATAGACCCGCCGCGCCGTTTCCTCCCGCACGCGGTGGCGGGCATTGAGAACCCGGTCGACGGTGGCGACGCTGACGCCGGAGGCACGGGCAAGATCGGATATGGTGGGACGGCGCATGAGTTTTCCTGATGGATTCGATCATTGTTGCAAGCCGCTTCTGATGGCTTTTGATAGAATATATCAAGCCTGCATTGAGCCTCTTCCGAAGTCAACCTATTCTCTCGGCAACGGCATAACGGGAGGTGTGGATGATGGCGCTCGAGGCAAAGAAACGGGATTACGATCTGCTCGGCGAAAGCGGCCGCACCGCCGTCGAGACGGGGCTGGCGGCAGCGCAGTGGTATCACACCGATATTCCGCGCAAGGAGATGAAGGCGCTGATGCAGCGCTCCGACGCTCCGGCGATCCGTGACACCGTCATCTGGCTCGGCAGCATGGTCACCCTTGCCGGCCTTGGCATTTATTTCTGGGGCTCGTGGATCGCGCTGCCCTTCTTCCTCGCCTATGGCGTGCTCTACGGCTCGGCCTCCGACAGCCGCTGGCACGAATGCGGCCACGGCACCGCCTTCAAGACCCGCTGGATGAACGATGCCGTTTATCAGATCGCCTGCTTCATGATCATGCGCAATCCGGTGACCTGGCGCTGGAGCCACACGCGCCATCACACCGATACCGTCATCGTCGGCCGCGATCCCGAGATCGCCGTCATGCGGCCGCCCGATCTCGTCCGGCTGGTCCTTAATTTCTTCGGCATCCTCGACGTCTGGCATGCTGTTATCGACATGCTGCGCAACGCCGCCGGCATCGTCAGCCCGGCGGAAAAGACATTCATTCCCGAGATGGAACAACCGAAGGCGATCCGCTTCGCCCGCATCTGGCTGGCAATCTATGTCGTGACGATCACCGCCGCGATCGCCATGGGTTCGATCCTGCCGCTGATGCTGATCGGCCTGCCGCGCCTCTACGGCGCCTGGCACCATGTGTTGACCGGGCTCTTGCAGCATGGCGGCCTGGCCGACAACGTCATCGACCACCGGCTGAACAGCCGCACCGTTTACATGAACCCGATCAGCCGCTTCATCTATTGGAACATGAACTACCACGTCGAACATCACATGTTCCCGATGGTGCCCTATCACGCGCTGCCGCGGCTGCATGCGATGATCAAGCACGACCTGCCGGCGCCGAATCCGTCGATCTGGTCCGGCTACCGCGAGATGATCCCGGCCTTCCTGCGCCAACTGCGCAACGAGGATTATTTCCTGAAGCGCGAACTGCCGGCGACCGCGCGGCCCTACCGCGAAGAATTCCACAACGAGCTGGCCCCAGCGGCACAATAATCACCATTCAGGGAGGATAAGATGAGCGGAAACTGGATCGAAGTCTGCGGCAAGGACGAGATCGACGAAGAGGATGTCATCCGCTTCGATCATGACGGGCGCACTTTCGCGGTCTATCGCAGCCCCGACGACGAATTCTTCGCGACCGACGGGCTCTGCACCCACGAACATATCCATCTCGCCGATGGGCTTGTGATGGATGAGATCATCGAATGTCCGAAACATAACGGCCGCTTCAACTACAAGACGGGCGAAGCCAAGGGCGCGCCGGTCTGCGTCAATCTCAAAACCTATCCTGTGAAGGTCGAAGGCGGCGCCGTCTTCATCTCGGTCTGAGGGAGGCGGATGTGGCTCATTTCGTTATTTTAGGGGCGGGCGAATGCGGTGCCCGTGCCGCCTTCGCCTTGCGAGAAAAAGGTTTTGACGGCGCGATCACGCTTGTCGGCGCCGAACCCCTTCATCCCTACGAACGGCCGCCGCTCTCGAAAGCCGGTTCTGCCGATGCAAGCAATCCGAAATACATTGCGACGGTGGAAAAATACGCCGAAAGCGGCATCCGGCTGCTGACCGGCCTGGAAGCCAGGGATCTCGATACATCCTCCAAGGCTGTCACGCTTTCGGACGGAACGACGCTCTCCTACGACAAGCTCCTGCTGGCGACGGGCGCAGCCGCGCGTTCGTTCCCCGGCGCCCCGGAGGGCAGCGCCCATATTCGCTCTCTGCGGACGCATCACGACGCGGCGGCACTGCGCGACGTGATGAAGCCCGGGAAACATATAGCCATCATCGGCGGCGGTTTCATCGGCCTGGAACTGGCGGCGACCGCGCGGCTGCTCGGCGCCGAGGTGACCGTCATCGAGGGACTGGAGCGGGTGCTGAAGCGCGGTGTTCCGGAGGAGATCGCTGATCTGCTGACCGAGCGCCATCGGACCGAGGGCGTCGATATCCGCTGCGGTGTCTCGATCGCGGCGCTGACAGAGGAAGGCGGGAAGGCCGTCATCAAATTGTCTACCGGCGAGCGGGTAGAAGCCGATCTCGCCCTTGTCGGCATCGGCGCCCGGCCGAATGTCGAGATCGCCGAAAGGGCAGGGCTCGCCATCGACAACGGCATATCAGTCGATATCCATCTGCAGACCTCGGCACCGGATATTTTTGCCGCCGGCGACTGCTGCTCCTTCCCGCTGTCGATCTATGGCGGCCGGCGGGTGCGGCTCGAATCCTGGCGCAACGCCCAGGAGCAGGGCACATTGGCCGCGGCCAACATGCTCGGCCTCGATGAAGCCGTTTCATCCGTGCCGTGGTTCTGGTCTGATCAATACGACATGACGCTGCAAATAGCCGGCCTTGCCGAAGGGGCCGCCACGCATCAGCGCCGCGACCTCGGTGCAGCCGCCTTCATTCTGTTCCATCTCGATGCCGGCGGACGATTGATCGCCGCAAGCGGCATCGGACCGGGCAATGCGGTGGCGCGCGATATCCGCCTCGCCGAAATGCTGATCGCAGCCGGCGCCCATCCGGATCCGGCCGCACTCGCAGCCAGCGACATCAAACTGAAATCCCTGCTCGCCGCCTGAGCCGGCCGCTATTTTCATAGGAATTGACGATGAAGAAACATAGACGCGCGACCGTCGCCGACCTGCTTGCGGAAAAGGGCAAACGCCAGCTCACCATGCTGCGTGTCACCTCGCTGGAGGAGGCGGAAGCCGCTGAAAAGGCCGGGATCGACATGGTCTCGGTGCCGCCTTCGCTGCTCGGCCCGGTCTTCCGCGAGATCGCGCCTACGCCCTTTGCCATTCCGGGCCTCGAATATGGCGACCACGTCTCGGCCGAGGACTATATCAGGGCCGCCTTCGCCGCGCTGAAAGCCGGCGGCGATGCCGTCTATTGCGCCGCAAGCCTGCAGACGATCCGGCGCATGCGCGACGAGGGCATCCCGGTCTGCGGTCATCTCGGACTGATCCCGTCGAAGGCGACCTGGACCGGCGGTTTCCGCGCCGTCGGCAAGACGGCGGCGAGTGCCGCCGAAATCTGGCGGCAGACCAAGGCGCTGGAAGAGGCCGGCGCCTTCGCCGCCGAAATCGAAGTCGTGCCGGGCGATGTCGCCGCTGCCATCAGCAGCAACACCTCGATGCTGATGATCTCCATGGGGGCGGGCAGCGGCTGCGACGCCCAATATCTCTTCGCCGACGACGTGCTCGGCGCCAATCGCGACCACACTCCGCGCCACGCCAAGGTCTATCGCAACTTCGCCGCTGAACACGACCGCCTGCAGCGCGAACGCATCGCCGCTTTCACCGAATTCGCCGCCGATGTAAGAACCGGCGCCTATCCGGAAAAGCATCATTGCGTCGGCATCGACGAGGCGGAATTGAAGATTTTCCGGGATCAACTGGCGGGCGAGATGGGCAACGGCTGAAGGTCCTGCTCGACCTGTCCTTCGCACCCCGCTGGGGAGAAGGGGGAAGCCTCCATTGGCTTCCGCCTTGGCCTGTGTCAGGAATGATCCGTTCGACCCAACCGGAACGGAGTATTCGGCCCCCTGTGACGATCGGCTTTGCGCATGCGGAATTGATTGCGGTGCTCGTCGCGGTGACGGGGGACGAGCCGCGCGTGATGACCATCCGCTCCGGCAATGCGCTGCCGTCCGGCCCCTTCGAAATGGGCCATCGCACCCTGCAATCGGGCCTGCGCGAATGGGTGCAGGAGCAGACGGAGCATCCGGTCGGTTATCTCGAACAGCTCTATACTTTCGCCGACCGTGACCGCAACAACGACATCCCGGGCGGTCGGACGATCTCGATCAGCTATCTCGGCCTGGTCAACGAGCAGTCGGGCGGTAGACCGGGCTGGCACGGCTGGTACGAATATTTTCCCTGGGAAGACCATCGCCATGGCCGCCCCGTCGTGCTGGACGAGATCGTCGCCCGTCTGAAGAGCTGGGCCGACGCCGATCCGGCCCGGCGCGGCCACCGCCATCGCCGGGCGGATTTCACCTTCGGTCTCGATGGCGGCGGCTGGAACGAGGATCTGGCGTTGCAACGCTATGAGCTGCTTTATGAAGCCGGGCTCGTCGCGGAAGCCGGATGTACCGCCGAGGCCAATCTCGGCCGGGCGATGTTTGCCGATCACCGCCGGATCCTGGCGACCGGGATCGCAAGGCTGCGTGCCAAAATCAAATACCGCCCGGTCGTCTTCGAGCTGATGCCGGAGAGTTTTACGCTGCTGAGACTGCAGCGCACCATCGAGGCGCTGGCCGGACTGACTTTGCACAAGCAGAATTTCCGCCGCCTGATCGAACAGCAGGAACTGGTCGAGGAAACCGGCGGCACCGAAAGCGAAACCGGAGGCCGGCCAGCCAAGCTCTTCCGCTTCCGCCACACGGTGCTCGAAGAACGGGCGCTCGCCGGAACGAAATTACCGCTCTCCCGCAATTGACATATGCTCATGGTGAGAATATCTATTTGCCCATGATATGCTCAAATAGAGCATAATTAGGAGCCGGCCATGAATCACCTTGTTTCCGCATCCTCGCTCTACGAACGCGTCAGCCGCGTCATTCCAAAAGCCGAATGGAAGACGTTCGAAAATGACGTCGACGCCATCCTCGAGCTCAAGCGCCGCCGCAACGCTGTCATTCTCGCCCACAATTACCAGACGCCGGAGATCTTCCACGGCGTGGCGGATATCGTCGGCGACAGCCTGGCGCTTGCCCGCAAGGCGATCGAGGTCGATGCCGATGTGATCGTGCTTGCCGGCGTGCATTTCATGGCCGAAACCGCCAAGCTTCTGAACCCAGAGAAAACCGTGCTGATTCCGGATCTCGGCGCCGGCTGTTCGCTGGCGGATTCGATCACGCCGGAAGATATCGCGCTCTTGCGCCAGGCCCATCCCGGCGTGCCCATCATCACCTATGTCAACACCTCGGCGGCGGTGAAGGCTGCCTCCGATATCTGCTGCACCTCGGGCAATGCCAAACAGGTGGTGGAATCGCTCGGCGTGCCGAAGGTGCTGATGATCCCGGACGAATATCTGGCCCGCAACGTCGCCCGCGAGACCGATGTCGAGATCATCGCCTGGCACGGACATTGCGAAGTGCATGAACTCTTTACCGCCGACGACGTGCGCCAGCTGCGCGAAAACCATCCCGGCGTCACCGTGCTCGCCCATCCCGAATGCCCGCCCGAGGTGGTGGCCGAGGCCGATTTCGCCGGCTCGACCGCCGTGATGTCGGATTATGTCGGCAGGCAGAAGCCGGCCCGCGTCGTGCTGCTCACCGAATGCTCGATGAGCGACAATGTCGCCGTGCATCATCCCGACGTCGAGTTCATTCGCCCCTGCAATCTCTGCCCGCATATGAAACGGATCACCCTGGCCAATATCCGTGCAGCGCTCGAGGAAAACCGCCACGAGGTGACCGTAGATCCGGCGATTGCTGTCGCCGCCCGCCGTGCCGTCGAAAGGATGCTGGCGATATGACCGAAATTCTAAACCATCTCTCTGGGCGCACCGTCATTGTCGGCAGCGGCCTTGCCGGGCTAATGACCGCGCTGACGCTGGCGCCCGAACCTTCCGTCATCGTCACCCGTGCCGCCCTCGGCGCCGAGACATCGAGCGCCTGGGCGCAGGGCGGCATCGCCGCCGGCATGGGTGCCGACGACAGCCCGGCGCTGCATCTTGCCGATACGCTGGTCGCCGGCGACGGCCTTTGCGATCCGATCGCCGCCGCCGGCATCGTTACCGAGGCGCCAGCGGCCATTGCCGCGCTGGAACGGGCCGGCGTGCGCTTCGACCGCAATGCTGCCGGCGAACTTTCGTTCGGGCTGGAGGCCGCTCATAGCCGCCGTCGCATTATTCATGCCGAAGGCGACGGATCGGGTGCGGCGATCATCGCCGCGCTGGTGCGGGCCGTGGCGCAAACGCCTGCCATATCAGTGCTCGAAGGTTTCGAAGCCCGGCGGATATTGATTGATGGCGAGCGCGTTGCCGGCCTGCTCTGCGCGAGCGCTAATGGCGCCGCCATCCTGCCGACCGCGAAAGTGGTGCTCGCCACCGGCGGCATCGGCGGGCTTTACGATGCGACCACCAATCCGATGGGCAATTTCGGCCAGGGGATCGCGCTTTCCGCAAGGGCAGGGGCTGATCTCGCCGATATGGAATTCGTGCAATTCCATCCGACGGCACTCGATTCCCGCCGCAGGCCCTTGGCGCTGGTCAGCGAGGCGGTGCGCGGCGAGGGAGCCTTGCTCGTCAACGAACGCGGCGACCGGTTCATGGCCCGCATCCCGGGCGCCGAGCTTGCGCCACGCGACGTCGTGGCGCGCGCCATCAGCGCCGAAATGGCCCGCGGCGGCCGGGTCTTCCTCGATGCCCGCGCGGCACTCGGCAACCGCTTTGCCGCCCGTTTTCCCCTCATCGCGGCCCTTTGCGGCGAGGCCGGCATCGATCCGGCGACAGACCTCATTCCCGTGCGCCCGGCCGTTCACTACCACATGGGCGGCGTCGCCACGGATGAAAACGGACTGAGCTCGGTCCCGGGCCTCTGGGTGGTGGGCGAGGCAGCCTCGACCGGCCTGCACGGCGCCAATCGCCTCGCCAGCAATTCGCTGCTGGAGGCGGCTGTCATGGGCATGCGCGCGGCGCGCGACATCTCGGCCACACCGGCACGCCCTGCCGGCGCCATCCTCGCCGCGAGGCTGCCGGCACCGGCCGATGCATCGCTCGTCCGGCCGATCGTCTCGCGCCATCTCGGCGTGCTGCGCAATGCGGGCGCCGTTGAGGGCGCGATCGCCACCCTGCTGCCGCTGGCCGAAGGCGACGGGCCTGCCGCCGATCCTGGTATCGTTGCGCTGCTGATCGCCGTCTTTGCCAGCCTGCGGCTGGAATCGCGCGGCGCCCATGCCCGCACCGATTTTCCGCTGAAGCTTGCCCAGGCGAACCGGCGACAGATGCGCCTTTCCCAAGCGCTGGAGATCGCCCGCGACACGCCGACCTATACTCTTGCCCCGCTCTATACTCTTGCCCCGCTCTATACTCTTGCAAGGAGTGCCTGAGATGAACCTCGTTCCGCTTCCGCGCCTGATCGTCGAACCCTTGGTACGGGCAGCCCTGCTCGAAGATCTCGGTCTGGCCGGCGATATCACCTCGGCATCGGTCATCCCCAGCGATCATCGCTCGACGGTCATCATGGCCGCCCGCCAGCCGGGGGTGATCGCCGGTCTCGACGCGGCCGAACTCGCCTTCGCCCTTGTCGATCCGGAGATCGGCATGCGCCGGCATCTCCAGGACGGCCATGCGGTCAAGCCGGGCGACGTCATCGCCACCATCGAGGGCCCGTCGCGCGGCCTCCTGACCGCCGAGCGCACCGCGCTGAATTTTCTCGGCCACCTCTCCGGCATCGCCACGGTGACGGCAGAGATTGCCGTCGCGATCCGCGGCACCAAAGCTTCGGTCGCCTGCACGCGCAAGACGACGCCGGGGTTGAGGGCACTGGAGAAATATGCGGTGCGCGCCGGCGGCGGCATGAACCACCGTTTCGCGCTGCATGACGCGGTGCTGATCAAGGACAATCACGTCGCCATATCAGGCGGCGTCGCCGAGGCCATCCGCCGGGCTCGCGCCGGCATCGGCCATCTGGTGAAGATCGAGGTCGAAGTAGACACCCTTGATCAGCTGCGCGAAGCGATGGAGACCGGCATCGACGCCGTCCTGCTCGACAATATGACCCCGGATCAGCTGCGTGAAGCCGTCGCCATCGTCGCCGGCCGGGCGATCACCGAGGCATCCGGCCGGGTGACGCCGGCAACAGCGGCCGCAATCGCCGCCTCCGGCGTCGATCTCATCTCGGTCGGCTGGCTGACACACAGCGCACCGGTACTGGATATCGGGCTTGATTTCGTCGAGGCCGCGGCCGCGACGGAAACAGGCTCGAAACGGATTGCGCAGGTGCTGTAACGGTGACAGTTTGAATAACGCGCCGCCTCGGAACTTAAAAAACGGCGGTCGCCGAAAGTGTCGGCAAAGCATCTTCTCGGCGAGCGACACACGAAAATGCAAATATTCGCTGAAATTTTGCCTTTTTATAGCAAAACCGCTTTGCGCTGCGGCTTTATAGCTCTAACATGATCTCTGGACCGCCGGCGCGTTTGCGCGCATTGGCTTCAGGGGTGAGAACCGGGATGCAGCGGACATCCGGACATGTGTCGACGAACAGGCTCTGCCTGCTCGGTAGACCGCGATTGCTGGCGGCGGGGAAGGAACTCCCCTTGCCGGAGAAATCTTATTTTCTCCTCGCCATGCTTGCCGCCGAAGTCAATCTCGAACTCGACCGCGAAACCGTCAGGCGGCAGCTCTGGCAATCGGAGCTGCCGGAAAAGCGGGCAGGCAGCCTGCGGCAGCTGTTGGCGCGCATCGAACAGAGCATTCCCGACGACCTTCCGCCGCTGCTTGCCGCAACCAGAACCCATATCGGGCTTGCCGATGGCTGGGAGGTCGACGTCCATATCCTGAAGCAGAAAGGGGCGCTCGCCCCCGACGACAGCGATATGCTGAACGGTGAATTCCTCGAAGGCGTCAAATCGCCGACGCAGGGCGCCGAGGATTGGCTGACCTTCGAGCGCCAGCGGATCGACGAATTGCGCTCCGCCCATCTCACGCGGCTGATCGAAACATCGGAAGACAGATCGGACGAAGAGCAGGTCGCACTTGCCCGGCGCCTCTTGGAACTCGACTCTGCCAGTGAGACGGCTTATCGCGCCCTGATGCGCACCCATGTCAGGATGAGCGACCCGGCCGCCGCCCGTCAGGCCTATTTGAAATGCAAGAGCCAGTTGAAAGATGATTTCGACACCGAGCCGGAGGAAAGCACCACGGCGCTTGCCCGCGAGCTCGGCCTGATCCCCCCGGCCCAAGCCGCCACGCCGGAGCGCCCCTCGGCGCCTGGCATGTCTTCCAATCTGCTTGGCCAGCCGCGCATCATCATCCTGCCGCCGGAAAGCATCTTCACCGATCCGCTAATGGAACGCGTCGGCAGGGCGCTTCTAGAAGACGTCACCATCGGCCTCAGCCAGCAGCGCGGCTTCAAGGTGATTGCGGCGCATACGAGCCTGGAGATCCTCAGCCGCTCGATCGATCCGGCGCGTGCCGTGCCCGGCCCGCTCGACCTCAGCTTCGACTATGCGGTCTATGTTACCATCCAAGGCCGCGACGAGGATGTCTATGCCACATGCCGGCTGACGCGGACGACGACATCGGAGGTGATCTGGGCGCTGGAACTTCCGCTGGTCATGCAGAAGATCAGCGAATCCTTCGCGCATCTGACGCGGCGGATCGTCTCCTCGCTCGCAGACACGATCGAGCGCCACGAACTGGCGATGCCGATCGGCGAGGCGCCGGCGTCTGCCTACCGGCTTTACCTGGAAGGAAAGCGGCTGATCGCCCAGACCGACCTGCAGCATCTGCGCCAGGCGCGCAAATGGTTCAAATCCTCGCTCAACCGTTATGAGCATTTCTCCGCCGCCCATGCCGGCGTGTCGCGCGCGCTCGGCATGGAATGGCTGATCCGCGGCATGCGGGACAAGGAACTGCTCGATGAGGCCAATGGTGCTGCCCGGCTGGCGCAGCAGTCCGACCCCAATAGCGGCCGGGCTTACCGCGAGCTTGGCTTCGTCGCACTTTATCGCCGCCGCTTCGACGAAAGCCTGGACTATTTCCAGCAGGCCCAGGATCTCAATCCCAACGACGCCGACATTCTTGCCGATTTCGCCGACGCGCTTTCCCATGACGGCGATTTCGACCGGGCGCTGGAGCTCAGCCGTGCGGCCTTCAAGCTCAATCCGCTGCCGCCGGACTATTATTATTGGAATCTCGGCGGCATCCATTTCATGCGCGAGGAATATGAAAAAGCGATCGAGGCGCTGGAGCCGGTGAAGACGAAACAGGCGACGGCGCGCCTGCTCGCCGCCTCGCATGCGATGGCGGGCGATACCGGCAAGGCCGGCACCTACGCCAGGACGGTTCTGGAAAACTTCCCGGATTTCCGCAGCGAGGACATTCGTCATTTCGTCCCCGATCGCGATCCCGCTTTCACCGAACCGCTGATAAAGGGCCTGCAATTGGCCGGTCTTCCCTGATTGCACCGCCTTTTAACGAAGCCTGTAACGCTTAAATGACGCAGGTAATGTTTTCCTCCGATGGTTAACGGCAGCAAGGGCTGCCCAATCATCGGAGATAGAACATGAAGGCGAATGCTGAAACCACCGCAGTTCAGACACAGTCCCTGCGCTTCTCTGCAGCTGCCAGAGCAGCGATGAAACAGGACGAACTCACCGTATCCGCCAATGCGCTCGAAAGCCTGACGCATGCGCTGAGATTCCGCTAAGGACAAGATCGGTATGTCCGCTTTCGCCGATCTAGAGCAATTCCAGCAAAAATGCGAAGCGGTTTTGCGTCCGCAATTGCGTGAAAACAACGAGCATTTTCGTGTATCGAAGAAAAACGGAAATGCTCTTGAAGCGCTTGCCGATGACCTCGAACGATCATCGGCCGGCGTCAGCGATTATCATGACCGCGCAGTCACGCCGGCTCAGACACTTGCGGCCGTCAGGCCGCATCTGCGCGAGTTCGGCATCACCCGCGTCGGCCTGCTGACCGCACTCGACATCCTCAACATCCCCGTCGCCTTCGCCACCCGGCCGAACAGCCATACGCTCTCGGTCTTTCAGGGCAAGGGTATCGACAATGATGCCGCCATGACCTCGGCCGCCATGGAAGCGATCGAGACGCGGATCGCCGAAATTGCGCCCGCCGATCTGACCCAGGCGAGCGTCGCCGGCATGCGGGCGGAGCATGCCGCCATGATTGATCTCGACAACGTCGCACGCTGCGCGCCCGACGAGATCGGCGGCGGCCCCATCCCCTGGTGCTCCGGGCTCGACATCCTGTCCGGCAGCAGCGTTTTCGTGCCCTGGTGGCTGGTCGGCCTCGATCATCGCGGCGAACGGCCGCCGGGCTTCGAGCAGTCGAGCGATGGGCTCGCCTCCGGCAACACGCCGTCCGAAGCGGTGCTGCACGGGCTCTGCGAACTGGTGGAGCGCGACGCCTGGGCCCTGACCCAGCTGAAATCGCCCGAGCGGCTGAAGGAGAGCCGCATCGATCCTGCCTCCTTCGGCGATGCGGTCATCGATGTAATGACCGACCGGATCGCGCGGGCCGGCATGCGGTTGCTGCTCATCGACATGACCACCGATATCGGCGTTCCTGCCTTTCTCGCCGTCATCATGCCCGGTAATCTTTCCGACCGCGTCGATGCGCGCTGGGCCCATGTCTGCGGCGGCTGCGGCTGCCATCCCGATCCCGTGCGCGCCGCGTTGCGCGCCATTACCGAAGCGGCGCAGAGCCGGCTGACCGCAATTGCCGGCAGCCGAGACGATTTTTCGCCGCGCGTCTATCAGCGGCTCGACCAGAGCGCGGCGATGCAGCAGGTGGTCGAACTCTGCGAGGGCGGCGGCCGGATGCGCGCCTTCCAGCCGCGTCATCGCCGCCCGGCAACGATCCAGGAAACCATCGCTCTTATCGCCGGCCGGCTGGCGGCGACCGGCATCGAGCAGATCGTCGTGGTGCCCTTTGCGCACCGGGCTCTGCCGGTCTCGGTCGTCAGGGTGATCGTGCCCGGCCTGGAGGTCGATATCTCGGGCCAGTACATCCAGCTCGGCATGCGGGCGGTCAACACTATGAGAGGAGCCCAGTCATGAAGGTGCTGTTCGTCGGTCCGAGCCTTGGCAGCGATCTCACTGCAGCGAGAGCCATGTCCCCGCGCATCGATTTCCGGCCGCCGGCTGCCTGCGGCGACATCCTGAAGGCCGTTCACGACGGCGCCACCGCCATCGGCCTCGTCGATGGCTATTTCGGCGACCTGCCTTCGGTCTGGCACAAGGAAATTCTGTTCGCGCTCGAGCACGATGTCGCGGTTGCCGGTGGCGCTAGCATGGGCGCCTTGCGGGCGGCCGAATGCGCGCCTTTCGGCATGGTCGGGATCGGCTCGATCTTCGAGGATTACGAAGCTGGGCGGTTGCTCGACGACGAGGCCGTAGCGCTGGTGCATGCGCCGCAGGCACTCGGCTGGCTGCCGCTCTCCGTGCCGTGGGTCGATTTCGAACCGACGATCGACGCGCTTCTTGCCGGCGGCGACATCTCTTCCGGTGAACGCAAGAAACTGCTGCTTGCCGGCCGTTTCCTGCATTTTTCCGAGCGCACCTATGCCAAGGTCGTCGACGAGTGCCATTTCCGCAAGCCGCGCCGCGACACCATCCTCGCCGCTATTCGCGGCAATCGCGTCGAGCGCAAGCGCAACGACGCCCGGCTGGTGCTGGACTGGCTGCGCCGGGACGAATTCCTGCCCGTCAACCGTGACTGGCGCTTTGCCGCAACCTCGCATTGGCAGCTGCTGCACGCCGAAGTCACGCGCAATTCGGTTCCTGTAACGCTTGAATAACGGTAACGGCAGAAAAATGCAGTGGTGATGGAATCGCAGGGTTTCACGGCCAAAGGGGCGGAATGATGTTTGAACAACGCAACGAAGGTACCGGCAGCGAATACGCAAGGATCTTCCGGCTGCTGTCGGCGGCCAAGGAGGAGGCTGAAAAGCTTCAGCTGCGTAATCTGATGCACCTGACGAACATGGCGCTGCTGCAGGTCGTCATCGATTGGGACGGCATAGATCCCGACAGGGAGCTAGACGTCAATCTCGAGAAGCTGCTCGGCAGCAAGGCCAAGATCGCAATGAAGGATGCCAGCGAGAATCTGATCCTGATCGATCGCCATTGAAATTGGTGACCGTCAAGCGCGTTGATCCCCATCGATCTCGATGAGTCACCATCAAGCTCGATCAATCTCCATTGATCCGGATCGATCCCCATCGATCTAAATCAATCGGTATATCCTCATGCGGTCCGCCCCGGTCGCGTGAGGGACAACCAGCCTATTCGGCCGCGTCGCCTTCCAGCTGCTCGGTGTTGGCAATTGCCTGGACGAGCTTCAGGATCTTCTTGCGAAGAGCTTCGTTCTTGATCGAAAAGAACGCCGCATTGAGAAGCACGCCTTCGCGCGAAATGATGAATTCCTCGCTGGGGGCCGGATTGTCGTTGGCCGTATCGGGCGTCGACAGATCGTCGAAAAACGTCCGGACGTCGACCTTCAGAGCGCCGGCGATTTCAACCAGCATGCTGGCGGAAACGCGGTTGGAGCCCTTTTCGTATTTCTGGATCTGCTGGAACGTTACGCCGACACGATCGCCGAGTTCCGTCTGGGAAACCTTCCTCAGCAAACGCTGTATACGGATGGTCTTTCCGACGTGGACATCGACGGAATGCGGTTCTTCTTTCATTTGTTTTCCCTCCTGAGGACATCGGATTGATTTATTCGCCAAATCCGTGTCTGACAACTTTTACCTGAGATGGCTAAAGCTAGCAATTGCTTGGTGGTAAGTCGTCCCAAACCGAAACATTTACGTTGCTTCATGCTTACACAAGCAAAAGACATGCCAAAGTAGCACTTTTGCTAGGCACAGCACATCCTTTGATTTCGTGACGTCAAAGCGACCAGAGGCGCTGTGCATTGGCGAAAAGCAGCTTGGACCGCTCGGCCTCGCTGCTGCCGGAAAGCACGGCATGGGTCGCCGCGACCCAGGTGGAGAGGCCGCCGCCTAAGGTGCAGACCGGCCAGTCACTGCCCCAGACGACGCGATCCCAGCCGAAACTTGCTGTGACATGCTCGATATAGGGCCGCAGCGTCTGCGCTGTCCAAGTCTCGGCATCGGCATAGGCAACGACGCCGGAGACCTTGCAGACGACGTTCGGCCGTCGGGCAATCTCCGATAGGCCGGCCTTCCATGGCTCGAAGGCATCCGAGCGGATATCGGGCACGCCGCAATGGTCGAGCACGAACTGCACATCCGGCGCGAGATCGATGAGGGGGGTGACGCGGCCCGCCTGATGCGGCAAGGTGCAAAGGTCGAAGGTCAGGCCGCTGCCGCCGATGCGCCGGATGTTTTCCCGAAACAGGGCGCCTTCCGAGACGTCATCGGGCACCACATGCAGCACGCGGCGGAACCCCCTGACGAAGCGGTCGGCCTTTTGCCGCTCGAGATAGGCGGCAAAGCCTTGCTCCTCAGGCCGGCAGGAAACGATGGCCCCGGCAATCAGGCTGCCTGCCTTTCCGGCGATGCCGGCGATATGATCGGTCTCGGCCTGCATGGCGGCAGGGTCGACGTCGACCTCCATGTGCAGCGCCGCGGTGATGCCGCAGCGCCGCGCCTCGGCAGCATAGGTCTCGTAGAGAAAATCATGATCGAGAGCAGGCACGTCGGAGAGCCAGGGATAGGGCAGCGCCGAGCGATCGATGATATGCAGATGGGTGTCGATGAGCACGCTTTTCTCCTCCAGGATTGGCCTCGCCGCAGCCTATTTCTGGTGAATGGATTATTCAAATAGAAATTCCCGGCTCGTGCTCTAACCCTCTCCCGTGAACGGGGCGAGGGGACGTGCCCTGCGAGAGGTCGTTGCGGAACGGAGAGGTTGCGGCACATCCCCTTCGCCCCGCAAGCGGGGTCCGAAGGACGGGTCGAGACCCGTGGCTCGACCCCGGTCGGTGCCGGCCAGCGGATGAGGGCGGCTCCCCCAGTCAGACGGCATTACCGATATCCGCCCCGGCCAGCAGCGAAAGCTCGGCGACGGTCTTCTGCACCAGCATGATCGTTTGGGTGATGTCAGGCGCCGACGGCGCATTGACCAGCGCGATGAAGGGGCAGGTGAGGGCGGCGATGCAGCGGCCGTCCGGACCCAGCACCGGCGCGGAAAGATTGTAGACGCCAGCGGTCTGGGCGCTCGCCATCATCTCGTAGCCGCGCTCGCGGATCTGGTCGAGACGATCGTAGAATTCGGGCCCGAGTTCGAGATCGGCGCGGCTGCGCACATGTTCCGAAATCATCATCTCCCGCTCCTCGGCGCTGCGGAAGGCGAGCAGCACGTGCCCCGAGCCTGTGTCGAACAGGCTGATATGGGCGCCGATGCGGATCGAGAAACCCCAATAGTCCGACGCCTCCTGTTGGGCGATGACGACGGCAGCACCCCGATCGAAGACCGCGAGATGATTGGCTTGGCGCGTCCGCTGGGCAAGGTCGCGCATCAGCGGCGTGGCATAGGAGGCGAGCCGGCGCACCGGCGCGTGCAGTTGGGCAAGACCGAAAAGCTTCAGCGTCAGCGAATAGCGGTCGCCATCCAGCCGGGTGACGTAACCGCGGCGCACCAGGCGGTCGAGCATGCGGTAGAATTCGTTGGGGCTGCGATCGAGCCGTTTGGCGATATCGGCCTGGGTGAGACCGCTGTCGACGCCGGCGAGCAATTCCAGGATATCGAGGCCCTTGTCGAGCGCAGGAGCGCGATAGCGGTCTGACTCCTCGGTCTCCATTGCTTCCTCCTGTAAATATCATTCTGCATATACGCAGAACCGCAGCCGGAAAAGGAAAAGTTTGCGCTTGACCCTTGGCCAATCGTCTGTTTGTCTATAAACAGACAAATCATCACTGAAGATCGCCTCGGCAAGTTGAGATATCGCACGCTCGAGAACTAGACCAGGCGGCAGGTTGTATCTTGCCGGAGGGTGGTTAGAGCGCGCAAACTGGGAAAAAGCGCATGCTCAGCCCTCGTCAAGACAAACAGCATTTCGATCGTTCGGCATAGACATTCCAGAAAAGGCCCGTGACATGACAAACAGACTTTCCGGCAAGACCGTTCTCATCACCGCCGCCGGCCAGGGCATCGGCCGGGCGACGGCGGAAGCCTTTGCCGCGGCCGGCGCCAAGGTCCACGCGACCGACATCAATACCGGCGCGCTGGCGACGTTAGCCGCGGAAACCGGGGTTTCCACCCATCAGCTGAACGTGCTCGAGGAGGATGCGGTCAAGGCCCTCGTCGCCGAGATCGGCGCTGTCGACGTGCTGTTCAACTGCGCCGGTTTCGTGCATGCCGGCTCGATCCTGGAGATGAAGGATTCCGATTTCGAATTTGCGCTCGACCTCAACGTCAAGGCGATGATCCGCACTATCCGCGCCGTGCTGCCCGGCATGCTGGAGCGCAAGGACGGGTCAATCATCAACATGGCCTCCGTCGCCTCAAGCATCAAGGGCGTGCCGAACCGCTTTGCCTATGGCGTCACCAAGGCGGCCGTCATCGGCCTGACCAAATCCGTCGCCGCCGATTATGTCGCCGAGGGCATCCGCTGCAACGCCATCTGCCCCGGCACGGTTGAAAGCCCGTCCCTGCAGGACCGGATGCGCGCCCAAGGCGATTATGACGCGGCCCGCGCCGCCTTCATCGCCCGCCAGCCGATGGGCCGGCTCGGCTCGCCGGAGGAGATTGCCGATCTCGCCGTCTATCTCGCCGGTGCCACCTACACCTCCGGCCAGGCAATCGCCATCGACGGCGGCTGGACGATCTGAGCTCAGTTAATGACGCGGCCGGCAAGCATTGCCTGCCGGCAAGATAATCGGCCGATATAACAGGCTTTAAGGAATCGGGAGGAACAACCATGACCCGCATCACCGACCTTCGTGTCTTCGATCTCCGCTTTCCCACGTCGCAAAGCCTGGATGGATCTGATGCGATGAACCCCGATCCGGACTATTCGGCGGCCTACGTCATTCTCGATACGGATACCTCAGGCCTGGCCGGCCACGGCCTCACCTTTACCATCGGCCGCGGCAACGACATTTGCTGCATGGCGATCGAGGCGATGCGCCATCTGATCGTCGGCGCCGACCTTGCCGACGTGCTCGCCCATCCCGGCAAATTCTGGCGGCATCTGACCAGCGACAGCCAGTTGCGCTGGATCGGCCCGGAAAAGGGCGCCATCCATCTGGCGACCGGTGCCGTCGTCAATGCCGTCTGGGATCTGCTCGCCAAACAGGCGGGAAAACCGGTCTGGCGGCTCGTCGCCGACATGTCGCCGGAAGAGATCGCCGACATCGTCGACTATCGTTATCTCACCGATGTGCTGACCCGCGACGAGGCCATCGAGATCCTCAAGCGCGCCGAAGCCGGCAGGGCCGAACGCATCTCCATCCTCGAAAAGGAAGGCTACGCCTGCTACACGACCTCGGCCGGCTGGCTCGGTTATGAGGACGAGAAACTGCGCCGCCTCTGCCAGGAGGCGATCGACGCCGGCTTCAACCATATCAAGATGAAGGTCGGCCGCGACCTCGAAGACGATATCCGCCGCTTGAGGATCGCCCGCGAGGTGATCGGTCCCGATCGTTACCTGATGATCGACGCCAACCAGGTCTGGGACGTCGGCCAGGCGATCGACTGGGTCAAGGCGCTTGCCCTTGCCAAGCCCTTCTTCATCGAAGAACCCACCAGCCCAGACGATGTTGCCGGTCACCGCAAGATCCGCCAGGCGATCAGCCCGGTAAAGGTCGCGACCGGCGAGATGTGCCAGAACCGCATCATGTTCAAGCAGTTCATCGCCGAGGGCGCAATCGACATCGTGCAGATCGATTCCTGCCGCATGGGCGGCCTGAACGAGGTGCTTTCCGTGCTGCTGATCGCCGCCAAATTTGGGCTGCCCGTCTGGCCGCATGCCGGCGGCGTCGGCCTCTGCGAATATGTGCAGCATCTGTCGATGATCGATTACATCGCGATATCCGGCACCAAGGACGGCCGCGTCATCGAATATGTCGATCACCTGCACGAACACTTCCTCGACCCCTGCCGGATCGACAAAGCCGCCTATATGCCGCCCACCCTGCCGGGCTTCTCCATCGAAATGAAACCGGCCTCGATCAGCAACTATACGCTCCGAGGTTAGGAAAACTCCGCCGCGGCGGCAGAGCTTTCATCAAAGGGCCCTGAAGAAGAAATAACACCGGCAGAGAGATAGTCATTGAACACGAGAAATCTCTATTGGGCAGGCGCATGCGCGCACTGCCATCAGGGACGGCTGATTTTCCAAAATGACATGACTCATCGTAGACTCTACGTACATTGTGAAGAGTGCGAATGGGGATGGTTACATCCCTCGGATGTCGGAGACGCCGAGAAAGGCTTTCTTACGCTACTCCAAAATTTCGATACCGGCGATCCGACGTTGGAAGAGATACAGCAAAGCGAATGGCGCAACTATCTTACAGGATCACTGCGTCTATAGGCTCGACGATTACGCCGCATCCCTACCGGATTTGACCGACGTGCTCCGCGTCTTTCGCAACGCGCAATCCATCGATTACGACAAGCCGTGAAATCGCTATGCAGGCTTTCCGCTCCGTTGCTACCATAGGTCAACGTATTCATTGTTGGCCGTAGAATAATTTCCGGATTTTTATAGTCTTTCCCGCCGCCGATTGACTTCCAATCTGAGAGGACTGCTCCAATTCACTTGGAGGCGGCGAAGCTTGCTTTTTACGGCGCTGAGGAATATTTTCGAAGGGTGAATGCGGAGGGGGCCAAGCACCAGCAGGCCAGCAAATTTTATTGAACTTAAACAATAGAATGTTTGCGATCGAGCCATGCCCAAGTTTCACCATGTCAGGAGACTGTGTGCTTATCTGCTGATCCTGGCGGCAATGCTGCTGTCGATCGGCACGGCACATGCCGCCATCAGCGAAGGTGAGAGCGGACGCCGCGTCGCCCTCGTCATCGGCAACTCGGTCTATAAGACGCTGCCGTCGCTTCCCAATCCCGCCAATGATGTCGAAGAGGTGGCAGCCACGCTGCGGGCCGCCGGTTTCGACGTGACGATCGGCGTCAATGTCGACCGCATCGGGCTCGAGGATACGGTGCGCCGCTTCCTGCGATCGACCAGCAATGCCGAGGCCGGCCTGATCTATTATTCGGGCCACGGCATCCAGGTCGGCGGGCAGAATTTCCTCGTGCCGGTCGATGCGACGCTGGAGACGCCCTACGACGTCGAGACGCAGACCATGCCGCTCGACCTGATCCTCAACCATCTCAAGCAGAATTCGCGGGTGCAGCTGATCTTCCTCGATGCCTGCCGCAACAATCCCTTCAACGCCCAAAAATTCTGGATGGCGGAAAAGCTGGAGCCGGTCGGCGCCACCCGCGGCCTTGCGCGCATCGACAGCGATCTCGGCAGCCTGATCGCCTTCTCAACCGAGCCGGGCCAGGTGGCGCTCGACGGCACCGGCGCACTGAGCCCCTATTCCGAATCCTTCATCAAGCGCGCCAGCGAACCAAATAAGGAAATCCGCCAGGTTCTGACCGATGTCCGCCGAGACGTGATCGCCATGACCAATGGCAAGCAGGTCCCCTGGGAAAACTCCTCGCTGATGGACAGCTTCTATTTCATCCCGGCGCCGCCGCCGCCGAGCGTCGAGCCGATGCAGCAGGTCAGCGTGCCGGAAGACGCGGCGAGCACCAAGCTGCCGATCGCGCCGCCGCATGACGAGACCGGCTCGACGCTGCTGGTCACCCTCAACCAGCTTCCGCAGACCGGCAAACTAAGCTTCGACGGCAAGCCGGTCGCCCAGGGCGACAAGATGCCCGCCGCGGCGCTGACGGCGCTGAGCTATGATTCCTCCGGTGTCGCCGCCGGAACCGTCGGCCTGATCGGCTATACCGTCAGCGATCCCTATGGCCAGGCGACCCAGGGCGTGGTCGCCATCACCGTCTCGGCCGATGCCGGCGCCAAGCTAGCCCAGCTCGAACAGCAAAAACAGGTGCGGCTTGCCGAGGCCGATGCCTATCTGAAGACGCTGTCGCGCGACATGGATACGCCGATCGGCGTCGGCCCGGTCAAAACAAGCCTGCCGGTCGTTCCGGCATCGGCGGCGGAAATGACCTTCAAGGTCGCGGCCCTGCCCGACAAGGGCACGCTGCGGGCCGGCGACCGGGTGATCGGGCTCGGCCATGTGCTGGAGGCAGCCGATATTCCGGCCCTTTCCTACGAGCCGCAGATCGGCACCGAAAACCAGCCTTTCGCCCTGACGCTGCAGGCCGCCAATGACGATCTCCAGCCCGCCACCATCACCTTCAAGCCAGTGCTCGACGCCTGCGACACCGCTGCCGCAGCACCACTCGACCTGCAGGGCGTGACCGCGGGCAAGCTGCCGAACGAGATCGACCCGAGCATCGCGGTACCTGCCTGCGCCGAGGCGATGAAAACCTATCCCGAGGTGGCGCGCTTCGTCTATCAGCTCGGCCGCGCCCAGCTCGCCAACCGTGACACCAAGACGGCTTTCGCGACGATCAAGAAGGCAATGGATGCCGGGCATGTGCGGGCGATCTACGAACTGTCGAGCCTCTACGAGTTCGGCGCTTCCGTTCCGCGCGATGCCGCCAAGGCAAGCGAGATCGCCAAGAGCGGTGCGGCCAAGGGCGATCCCTTCGCCCTGCACAGTTACGGCAAGGCGCTCTACTACGGCCGCGGCACCAAGGCCGATCAACAGCTGGGATTACGCCTGATGCTGCAAGCCGCTGATCTTGGCCATACCTACGCGATGAACGAACTCGGCTATATCTTCCTGAACGGCGTCAACGTTCCGGCCGATCCGGATCGCGGCATTCGCTTCTACGAGGCCGGCGTCCAGCGCAACGACATCTATTCGCTGAACAATCTTGCGCTCGTCTACCGTTTCGGAAAAGGCGCGCCGGAGGACCTCCCGAAAGCGCTCGACCTTTTCACGCGGGCGGCGGAAGGCGGTCAGCCCTATGCCCCGACAAATCTCGGCCGCATGTACCGGGACGGCGTCGGCGTTGCCGCGGACAAGGCGGAAGCTGTGAAGTGGCTGGAGATGGGCGCCGAACGTGGCGACTATTGGGGCGCGCTGGACCGGGCGATCCTGGCCAAGGAAGACGGTGCCGATGCTGACGGCCTGGCAACGGCCGCCCGTTATTTCGCGCTGGCGACCGCCGTCAACATGCCGGGCAGCGGCGATCCGAAGAACCAGGCAAAGGCGGCGCTCAAGACCTTGCCCAATGCTGCCAAGAAGAAAGCGGAAGAGAGCTTTGCCGCCGAGCTGACCGCTCAGGAGAAAAAGGCGCTTCCAAAAACCAAGTCGCTCGACGACAGGCTCGTTCAGCTCGCCAAGGCGACATGGGTCAAGCGAAATCCGAGGTACGATCTCTTCTAAATGGCGGTCTGGGGGCGCCTTACATGAACAGCAAACTCATCATTCGTGTTCTCATGTGCTCAACCTTCATCGCGGGCTCAGGCGCAATCCTGCAGAGTTGTATCTTCGACCCGGGCGCCAGGACGCTGTTTGCCAGCGAAGAGCCGACGGTCAACAACCAGCCGACGGTAAAACGAACGCCGGCCGTCAAAAAGGTAGCGGCAACGAGCAGTCAACCGGCTTTTGCCCGCTCTGATAATGGAGCCGGCGGGAACTCCGGCTCTAGCTCCGGTGGCATGGGCGGCTCCTCGGGCGGCATGGGCGGTTCTTCCAGCTCAAGCAGCTCATCAAGTTCCAGCAGTTCCTCTAGCTCCAGCGGCGGCACGTCCTGGTCGGATCGCCGCCTGAAGACCGAAATCCGCCGGCTTGGCACTTCGGCTGAGGGTATTCCAATCTATGCCTTCCGCTACATCTGGGGCGGGCCGATGTTCGTCGGCACCATGGCGCAGGACCTGCTGGCGATCAGACCTGATGCGGTCATCGCCACCGGATGGGGCTATTACATGGTCGATTATGACAAGCTCGATATTGCGATGATCTCTGTGCCAGATCTGTCACCGGTGACAGCTGAAGCAGCGTTGGCGCAAGCGGTGAAGGCGGCGCGGAAACGCTCTCCCGTCCCCGTCCAGCCGGCAATCTGATCGAGAGGCCGAGCCGTGCCGATATCGCAGGACAGGGATACCCTTGCCGGGGACCCCCTTGTTATTCAGGCTGCGACCCTTGTCGGCGCCCTGATCGGCATTGCGCTCTCGACCTATCTGCAGCTCGAGCCCGGCAAGGGGATGGCGCTTGCCGTTACCTGTCTTCTCCTGGTTTGGATCGCCGTCGACGGCACGCCGGCCGTTCGTCGCGCCTGGTCAGCGCGAGACAGGCGGCACGAGGCTCCCGCCGCTCGCTGGCGGCGCATCGGAACCAAGCTCGCCGGACTCGCTGCGCTTTTGGGCGCGGTCGTCATTGCCTGCTCCGTCTTTCCGTTTTTCACGCAGTCGCCGGCGGTCCAATGGTTCATCGAGGCCGGCCACACGACCATTCCTATCTCCATCACAGTTGCCGGCGCTACCATTCTCTACGTCGCAGTCACCGATCTCGTCGCCGAAGAACCCGACGATTATCTCCATCAGGTCGGGCGTGCGGTGCTGATGCAGGATTTTCGCGAAGAAGACGTACTGTTCGCACTGCGCCTGCTTATGATCAAATGCTTTTTCCTCGTGCTGATGTTTTCGGGCGGCATAGCGGCGCTTTCCGATCTTGCCGACAGGCCGGCCTGGGTCTTTCCTCCCCTTTCAGCAGCCTGGTTCGAAGGCTTGATGCGGCTTGCCATTCTTCTCGACGTCATCCTTGCAGCCGGCGGCTACATCGCTACCTTCAAGCTTTTCGCATGGCATGTCCGGGCGACGGAGACGACGGCGCTCGGCTGGCTCGTCTGCCTCATCTGCTACGAGCCATTCTTCCCGGCGATTTCACATGCTTTCCTGCCCTATGGCGACGGGCCGGGTTGGCAGAGCGTGATCCGGGAGGGTTCGGCCGTCTTCATTCTCTGGAGCGTCGCGACGCTGTCCTGCACGGTCGTCTACGTCTGGGCGACCGTTGCCTTCGGACCGCGTTTTTCCAACCTGACCCATCGCGGCATCATCACCTCGGGCCCCTACCGCTTCATCAAACATCCGGCCTATGTCGCGAAGAATATCTTCTGGTGGCTGTTTGCGGCCCCGAGCTTTGTCGCCAGCGGGTTTGCCGAAGGACTTGCGCGGGCCGGCATGCTGGCGATCGTCAGTCTCATCTACCTCATGCGCGCCCGCGCCGAAGAGCGCATGCTGAGCCGGGATCCCGCCTATCGGGATTATGTCGAGAGCATTGCCGCGCACGGGCTTTTGGCGATGGCGAAGCGTCGTCTGGCGCCGACGGCGCCACGCGTCTGAAGACCCACAGGATGTAGGCGAGGGTGAGTTTGGCGGAACAGCGTCCCCCACTCCGTCGTCCGCGGGCTTGACCCGAGGACCCATGCCGCGGCTGCTGGTGGGTGCCGCGTGGATGCTCGGCGCAAGGCCGAGCATGACGGAGGACGAGGTGGGCGGAAGTGGCAAATCTTAGCGTGGACACCCACGTCAGGACTGTGGTCCGCGTGCCTCAGACAGCGGCGGCCGCTATAATACTTTGAATGCAGCAGACAGCCGGCGCGAAGCTCCGGTCGATCAGCCATCCAGCCCCCTGAAGCGCACCGGCTGGTAGCCGCGCATCAGCAGGCTGCCGAGCGAATAGGTGTTGCGGCAGACGCGGCCCTTGCAGGCGTTCGGCGAGGCCTCCATCACCTCCACCTTGCGGTCGTCGGTGAAGCGCATGAACAGCAGGACATGCGAGCCCGGCTTGTTCAGCGCGTCGCCCGGCCGCAGCGACCAGGGGTCGGAGAGGCGCTTGGTGATGCCGGGAATGGCGCGCGTCGAGACATGCATCTTCAGGCCCCAGGCATCGCTGACGAAGCCGGAGCAGTCGACGCCGAGGATATTGGATTGCGGCGCGCTCTTGGTGCAGACATTGCCGGCGGTCTGGCCCTTTTCGACGCCGCCGATGAAATTCTCGAGCGGCGTCTTGCAGCCCCAGCAATAGGGAACGCCCTTGACCGTCTGTCCGCGCTTGCCGATCAGGTAGATCGGCCGGCGCAGCCGGTTCATGTTGAGGCAGCCGGGCCCGGGATCCCCGCCGTAGGCGGTTGACGTCACCAGCCAGTTCAGCGTCTCGAAGCCGATCGCCCGCTCGATGACATCGCTGCGCGACTTCGGCACGATCGCCACCTTCGGCGTCCTGCCGGGTTTTCCGGCAACCAGCGGCTTGGCGGGCCGCGCGACGGCAAGCTTTCGGCCAGGGTCGCGGCCGTCGAGCCGCAGCACCTGCGCCCGGCTTTCCTGCGATCTCAAATAGAGCACGTCGCCGCGCGGGCCGATCGCCACGAAGCGTCTGGAGAAAACCGTGCCGGGGTCGATCGGCAGATCGTAGACCCGGTCCATCGCCCCATTCGGCGTGAAGCGCACCACCAGCATGCCGGTGCGCTCCGGCCGGTCGGCCGGCACCAGTTCGACCAGCGCATAGGGGCGGCCCGTCGTGTCGATGTCGAGAAGTTCGACGGTGCCGATCCGCCCTTCCGAGGCGAGCTGCAGCGACAGGAAATTCTCCTCCGAGCTCTCGCGCCGCAGCAGGATCTCCGCCTTGTCGTTGGTAGCCGCGACTTCGGCGACGATATCGCCGAGCCCGCGGCTCGGCACATATTGGATGACCGGCGGGCGGGCGTCGGGCCGGCTGGTGCTGCGGCCGATCTCGTCGACGATGCTGTTCAGCGGCCCCGGCGGCACCGAGCCCATCGAGGCGAAGACCGAGCGGGTATAGTCGTCAGCATCGCCGCCATCGACGGCGCGAAGCGTCTGCGACCGGCCGTCGGCTTCGGTGGAACGCGCAAGCGGCACGACGCCATCCGACCAGAGGTAAAGTTCGTTATGAACGACGGCCAGATCCTCGGGCGCGGTATTGTCAGGCAGCGGCAGGATCTCGGGCTCGGCCTGCGAGCGTTCGGCGTCGACGGCAAGCACGCGGCCGTTGTTCTGGTCGAGAATATAGAGGGTGCCGTCGTCGCCGACGGTGATCGCCGCCGGGCCGGATGCCTCGACTTCCTCATTGGCGGAAATAATGCCGACCGAACGCCCGCCGTCGCCGCCGGGAAGCTCGATCATCACAGTGTCTTTGGCAAGAACCGGCGAAGCAACCGCAAGTGCCGCGGCAATCAGAACATGCGACGCTAAACCACGCATTGCCTCGACCCCCAAAAGACCGTCAAGTCTTTAAAATGGTAGGACAGATGTGGCTTGTCAGCAAGCTGTTGCTTTCCAAACGATTTGGAGATCGGCGCGGGGAATAGTACAAGAACATCGTCGCGAAGATTACTGGCAGGGAATGCTTATGCTGGAATGGAACGGTGACGAACTGGCGCTCGATATCAGCCTGCTGGAGCAGGTGCGCGCAGCCCGGATAGGCTTCTCCGATCGCGTCTGCGCGGCTTCGGCCAGCTCCGACGATAAGCATCTGGCGCAGTTGCGTTCCGAGCCGACCTATCTGATGGCCGAGTTCCTCTATTCAATGAAGGTGTTCGGCATCAGCACGGCTGCGGATATCGAGCGCTTCGCCGATCTGCACAATGATTACGTGGTGTCGCTGACCCGCGATCCGGCCAAGCTGCAGCGCCTCGGGCTGTCGCAGGATCGGGCGCTCGCCTCGATGTTTACCGCCGATACCAAGCCGCGGCTGATCCAGAACTGGGCGGAAAAATCGGGCGCCATCGACCAGTCCAATCTCGCCCGCTTCCTGGTTGCTGTCATGTCGAGCGAGACCTGCCGCAAGACGCTGATCGATTTCGAGACGGCGGGCTTCATGCAGCGCAAGCGCTCGCCCTACGGCACCATGGTTGTCTGGTCGACGGGCATGATCGAGGAGATCTTCGGCGAGATGCTGCGCGATCTCCGCCTCGGCCTGCAGCAATTGAAGATCCTCTGACGACAGCGCCTCCAATCCTCGCGCTAGCGCTCGCGGCCAGCCGATTTCGACCCTCCCAATCGATTGCCACCGAGCGCCGTTGCCATCTTTCCGGCCTCTGCCTATTGTTTCAGCGATTGCCGCGCAATAACGCCCCTAAGACGGATGTGACGACGATGACGAAATTCCGGCTCATAACCTTGTCGATCGGCCTTCTCACGGCGCTGCCCCAGCTCGGCCATGCCGGCCCGGCCGAGGATGCGCTGGCGGCGCGCAACCCCGCGCTTGCCGCCCTGCGCCAGCATGACGAAAAGGCCTTTGCCGCGGCAACTGCGATCATCGCCGATCATGAACGCGCCAAGGGGCTGACACCCGGCGAAACCAAGTTGCCGGACGCGACTTCGCCCGGCCGCGACATGGGCTCCGGCCCCGGCAAAGAATTCACATCAGACAATCCGGATATTCTCTGGCTCTACAATTCCTCGCCCGAGGGCATGAGCGACCTGATCTCGATTTTGAAATCAGCCGGGCAGAAACCCAAGAACTAACCACGACTTCGAAGTCAAAAGGATTGCATCGGACGGCGGATATTGCCGAACCAGAGTCATGCGCAGGTCTTTTCCGGGACGGTTTCTTCCAGGCTCCAAATAATTTGTAACCCTCCCTCAAGCAAGACGGGCAAAGCCATCCCAATTTCGCCGGTCAGTGCTATTCTCATCTTCGACACAGTGTGAGATTGTTCGAAAGAGGAGGTTTTCCAATGCCGAACCGCAAAGCCATCCTAGCCGCAGCCACCTTTCTTTCGTTCTTTGCGGTGGTTCCCGCCGTCGAGGCGCAGAACGAACGCACACTGACCGAAGCCCCGGCCCAGACCGGCCCCGTCAGCATCACCTTCGATCGCGCCGAGGCCAAATACGCCATCGGCGAAGTCGTCGGCCTCTTCATTCAGTCGAGCGAGAATGCCTATGTCACGGTACTGAACGTGTCGCCGAACGGTTCTGTCGTCAAACTTTTCCCGAACAAATACCAGACCGATGCCCTCGTCGGCGCCGGCAAACGCGTGCAGGTTCCGGATCCGGCCAGCGGCGCCCGGCTGCAGGTCTCCGGCCCTGTGGGTCAGGAGCAGATCAAGGTCTTCTATTCCTCCAAGCCGCTCAATATCTTCGCCGATCTCGGCGGCAGTGGCAGCGGCATGTTCCGCTCGATCGACGGCGGCATGGATGCCGTCTCCCGCAGCCTCGAGGAAGCCCGCAGCCTCGGCACCAAGATCAGCAGCAAGACACTGATGCTGACGACGGTCGACAGCCCGGCGGCCCTGCCGCCCGTCACAACCCCGCCGGTTGCAGCCGCCCCCGCGGCAAAACCGGTCGAACAGGCTGCAAAGCCGCCGAAACCGGCCGCCGCTCCGAAGCCGAAGCCGGTGATCAAACAGGAGGTCGCCAAGAAACCGGAGCCGGTGATCGAAAAGCCGAAAAAAGTCGCGCCAAAGCCTGTGGAGCAGGCGACGACGCAGCCGCCGAAGAAATACAAGATCGTCACCAATCTGGCCCCCGGCCAGGAGCTTGCCGCCGACGAGTTGCAACTGATCGGCCCGGCCGACACCACATCATCCACCCGCCCCAGCCAATATAAACAACCGAGCCAGTATAAGCAGCCGGCCCAGTCATCCCAGACCAAGATGCCGAAGATGCCGATGCCGCAGCTCAAGATGCCGCAATTCAAGCTTCCCGGCGGTTTCAGCATCAAGATGCCGCAGCTCAACCTCGGCCGTTCGGCAGAGCCCGGCCAGGCCGGCGAAGGCGAACAGATCGAGGTGGCGAATGCCGATACGCCTGCCTGCACCGCCCTTCTCGACAAGCTGAACACGGCCGTCGCCGCCAAGGATATCAATGCCGCCGCAACCGAGGCCGATGCGATCGCCGTCAGCGCCGAATGCGGCCAGTTCCAGGTGAATGCCCAGCGTCGGGTCGCCGCGCTCCGGCTCTCCGCCGCCCAGGAGATGATGGCCGCCAACCAGCCGGTTGCCGATTACGAGCCGCTGCTGGTCGCCGCAGACAGTCCGCAGGTGCTCTGGCAGGCTTCCGCCACACTCGGCGAGATCTATTTCTCCGCCCGCCGCTTTGCCGATGCTGCCGCCGATTACCAGCAGGCGATCGAGATCATCAAGAACGAGACCCGCACGCCGAAAGCGCCGCCGGCCGATACCATCTCCGATCTCATCCAGCGCGCCGCCCAGGCCCGCATCCTTGCCGCCAACCCTTCGAGCGACAATCCGCAGGGCAGCTTCGTGCCGGCCGAGAAGGATCACCGCAGCGGCGTGCTCGGCGGCATCTATTCGGAAAATGTCCGCGGCATCGTGCCGGTTTCCATTCCGGTGCCGATCACTTTCGATTTCGACAAGTCGAGTTTCACCTCGATCGGCACCGAAGCCGCTGAGGAGCTGCTGGAGGCGCTCAAGGAGCAGAAGCCCGGCCGCGTCATCCTCGTCGGCCACACCGACCGGCGCGGCGGCGACGACTATAACCAGAAACTCTCCGAGCGCCGCGCCCAGGCCGTCGCCGATTTCCTGAAGAGCCACGGCATCGACGCCACGATAGACGCCGAAGGCCGCGGCGCCTCCGAGCCGGTGGACGTCACCGCAACCGCAAACCTCACCGAAGACGATGTCGATGCGCTGAACCGCCGCGTCGAATGGCGTCGCGAATAGCTGGGGCGAGGGGGGAGCTCGGCCATGTCCACATCCGTTTCCATGGCCGCAGCTTTTGCCTTCCTCACCCTGGCGGCCACCACTAGCCTGGCAAGGACGATCGAAGCGCCCGAGCGCGGCGCCGTCCGGGCGGTGCTGATCGGCATCGATCTCTATCGCGACGTCCCGCCGCTGCACGGCGCTGTTGCCGATGCCGAAGACCTTTCGCTGTCGCTTCGTTCGGTCGGCGTCGAGGACATGACGCTGCTGAAGAATGGCGCTGCCGACCGCGAGGGCATCTTCCACGCGATCGAAGCCGTCACCGAACGGGCAGGGGCCGGCGATCTCGTCGTGCTCGGCATTGCCGGCCACGGCTCGAGCGAGCCGGAGCGCGTCAAGGGCTCGAAGCCGAGCGGCCGCGACGAGGTCTATGTGCTGGCCGGTTTCGATACCCGGCTACCGGGATCGCGCGAGCGCATCTTTGGCGACGAATTCAAGGTGCTGATCCGCAATCTCGAGGCCAAGGGCGCCGATGTGTTGTTCATCGCCGATACCTGCCATGCCGGCGGCATGACCCGCGAGGTCGATCCGCGCGGCGCCGAGATCAGCTGGCGCCAGGCGCCGTCCTATACGATCGAGGAGGACGATCTCGCGCCGATTTCGACCACCGCGGATGCGCTCTCCACCGGCTTCGATTTCAAGCGGCTGACCTTTCTCGCCGCCGTCGACGACAACACCAAATCGCCCGAAATATCCATTCCCGGCATCCCGCAGAAACGCGGCGCCCTGAGTTATGCCACCGCCCGCGCCTTCGAAGGGGCGGCCGACCGCAATGGCGACGGCACTGTGACCCGCCGCGAACTCTTCGAATATGTCCGCCAGTCGGTCTATCAGTTCACCGACCAGCGGCAGAACATCTTCACCGAAAGCCCGCCGGGAACCGATCTCGACCGCGCTATCGTCTATGATTATGGCGGCGCCGGCACGCCGGCGGCAGCAGCGAAATCAACCACTCCGCCGCCGGCCGAACCGGCGCCGATCGGTATCGCCGCCCTCGGCGCCGAGCCGGTGCTGCAGAGCATCGAGCCGGCCGTCACGCCGTTCAAGCTGACGGATGGCGCCAATGCCGAACTGGTCTTCGATCCGGAAAAGCACGAGGCGATTGCCGGCGGCGATGTCGTCGCCTCCGGCATCGGTGCCGGCGACATGCCCTTCGTCGTCGACCGGATGGCCGCCCTCGACACGCTGAAGCGGTTATCCGAAGTTAATCCGCAGACCGTGCGCGTCACGCCGTCCGACACCGTCCATCGCGAGGGCGAACGGGTCGGCGTCGCGATCTCCGATCTATCGGGCCGCAAGCTGGTGCTTTTCGACGTCACCGGCGATGGAACCGTGCAGTTCCTCTATCCCGGTGAGAAAGACGTCGATGCCGGGATGTCTCAGAATTTCGATCTCGATCTCTCCGTCGTTGCCCCCTTCGGCACCGACCTGCTCGTCGCCGTCAGCTCTGAAAGCCCGATGCCCCAGCTTGTGGAGTTCCTGAAGCAGAACGACCGGCGCCGCACCGCCGGCAATATAGCCAGGCGCCTTGGCGACGTCCTGCCCAAGGCCGCCCGCGTCGGATTTACCGTCCTCTATACCTCCGCCGGAGCCAAGCTATGAGCGCGTCGATCAGCAGGGTCCTCACTATTGCGTCCGTCATGCTGCTTCTGGCCGCGCCGGTGTTGGCGCAGCAGGATACCGATTTCGCCGGCGAGGATGGCGGGCGTGTCATCGGCGGCCAGGCGGCGAAGAACGGCGAATGGCCCTGGCAGGTCAAGATCCTGGCGCCCGATCCCGAACAGCGCGGCCGCTTCGGCGGCCATTGCGGCGGCTCGCTGATTGCGCCGCGCTGGATCCTGACCGCCGCCCACTGCGTCACCAGCGGCCGCTCCGGCAAGCAGGATCTGTTCGCCCGCGATCTCTTGATCGTCGAGGGCAAGTCGAAGATCGACAAGGTCATCGCGGTCGACGGGCCCGACAAACTCGGCCTTGCTGTCGAAGACGTTGTCATTCACGAGGATTTCGACCGCAAGGTCTTCGCCAACGACATCGCCCTGATCAAGCTTGCCGAACCGGCCGTCTCCAGACCGGCAATTCTCGCCTCAGCCTCAGACGACGAGGTCGAAAGCGCCGGCCACAAGGCCGTCGTCACCGGCTGGGGCTACACCAAGGCCGACCACGGCTGGGACGACAAATACCTGCCGACCGAGCTGCAGGAGGTCGAGCTGCCGATCGTCCCGCGCGAGGATTGCCGTGCTGCCTATCGCGACAGCTCGATGCGGATGAACCCGATCGACGAGCGCAATGTCTGCGCCGGTTATGCCGAAGGCGGCAAGGATGCCTGCCAGGGCGACAGCGGCGGACCGCTGGTCGCCCAGCGCCCGGACAAGCGCTGGATCCAGCTCGGCATCGTCAGCTGGGGTGCGGGCTGCGCCGAGGCCGAACATTACGGCGTCTATACCCGTGTGGCCGCCTTCCGCGACTGGATCGCCGCCAAGACCGACGGTGACGTGCCAAATGTGGAAGGGCCTGCCGCCGGCGATCAGGTCGCGTCGACCACCACCAGTGAGGGAACGAAGCAGAGGAAGTCCGGGCAGGAAGAGGCCAACCTCGCCATCACCTCGCCGACAGGTGAGACCTCGCCGACAGGTGAGACCTCGCCGACAGGTGAGGCCTCGCCGACCGGTGAGACCTCGCCCAACGGCAACACCCCGCCCGCTGGCGCAACCGAAACGCCGAACCCCGACGTGCCGGCCGCAGATACTCCGGCCGACAATCAGCCCGCCGTCCAGCCGGCACCCGTTCAAATCCCCACGATGCAAAGCTCCCCTGGCGACCGCGCGTTGCTGATCGGCATCGACGATTACGACATGCGCGAGGCGAAGCTGACCGGCTCCGCCAGCGACGTGAAGGCTATGCAGGTCTTCCTCGCCAAGACGCTCGCCTATCGTCCGGAACAGATCCACACGCTGACCAACCGCAAGGCGAGCCGCGAGGCGATCCTTGCCGAGATCGACGACTGGCTGGTGCGCCAGTCGACGCCGGGCAGCCGGGTCTTCCTCTATTTCAGCGGCCAGGGTTCGGAGGAAATGGGCGCCGAGGCGACGACGAGCCCGACGCTGGTGGCAGTCGATGCCAAGCTGACACGCGAAGGCGGCAAGGTAACGGTCACCAACCAGATCCGCGAAACCGAGATCGCCGCCCGGCTGAACAGCCTCAAGGACCGCCGCGTGACGCTGCTGATCGACGCCTGCCACGTGGGCCCCGGCAGCCGCAGCGCAGTGGCAGCCCCCGCGGGCACCGTGCGTTGCCTCGGCCCGGCGCTGGCAGCGCTCGAACCGCCGAACAAATCGGGGAAGGAAGCGAAGTTTTCCTTCGGCGGCGAAAACGCCATGGTCTGGTCGGCCGTCAACGCAGGCCAATGGGCGCTCGTCGACCGCGAGGCCAAGGCGCCGGTCGGCGTCTTCACCCGCAACTTCATCGAAGGCGTGCAGGATGGCGTGGCGCGTGCCGCTGATAAGCCGAATGTTAGCAACGCCGCCCTGCTCGATTATGTCCGGCGCAAATCGGACGAATATTGCCGGACGCATGCCGCGGACTGCCGCTTCACGCCGGTGCCGCAATTTTACGGCCAGCCGGATGCGCTCGGCCGCGACGTCATCACCGGCGAGGAGGCAAAGACGCCGGTTGCCGCCGTCGAGAATACGCTGAAAAGCGATAACGACGCCGGTGTCGCCGTCGACATGCTGCCCGGCACCTCGGTCAGCATCGGCGACAAGGTGGCGATGCGCGTCTCCACCAAAAAATCCGGTTACCTGATCCTGGTCGATATCGACGCGTCGGGCAAGCTGACCCAGCTTTACCCGAACAAACGCTCGATGGGCCTGAAGCCGACGGCCAAAAGCGGCGACAACCGGCTCGATCCGGCAAGGCCCGTGGTCGTGCCGGATGCCCGCAACCCCTATATCGGCTTCGAATATCAGGTGGAGGGGCCGGCCGGCGTCGGCATGGTCGTCGCCATCCTCAGCGACAAGCCGATCGAGGTGCTCGACCTGCCGGATGTGCCGACTCCGCTCGTCGGCCAGCGCGCCGCCTTCAACTATGTCTACGATCTCGCCCGAAGCCTCAGGATCGTCGGCGACGACGAGAACGGCGCCCAGGGCAAATGGTCGTTCGATTCCAAATTTTATCGCATCCGCTAAAAGAGGAGGGAACCATGCCGAAATCCACTCTGCTGGCGGGTTTTGCCGCTTTTCTGATGACGCTTGCGCCTGCTCATGCCGGAGACGGTAAGACGATGCTTGCCGCCCAGGCGGGGCTTGCCGTCGAACTGCTCGACCGCACCCTGGCGATGGAAAAGGCGGCCAATATCATGGTATCGCCGGCAAGTCTTGCCGCCGCCCTCGGCTTGGCAGGCCTCGGCGCTTCGGATCAGGGCAAGGCGGCGATCGCCAAAAGTCTGGGTTTCCAAGAGCCGAAGGGACCGGCGACGGTGCTTGACGCCATGGTTCCGGAGAAGCCGGCAGCGTCGGATGCACCTTTGGCGACGGCGGTCGCGATCGTCTTCGACGACCGGCTGGTGCTTGTCCCCGGCGCACTTCCCATGCTCGCCACCCATCACGTCAAACCGACGATCGAGGATCTCGACGGACCGGCATCGGTCGCGCATATCAACGGCTGGGTCAAGGACGCCACAAGAGGCGCCATTCCGTCGATCCTCGACGCTCCCCCCGGCGGCGGTTTCGTCAGCCTCGCCGCGCTGTCCTTCAAGGCGCGCTGGAAGACTTCCTTCGACAGGGAAAGCCCAGCCGCCGCCTTTCAGCGGCCGGACGGTTCGACGATTTCGGTGCCGATGATGCATCTTGCCGGCGACGGGCAAAAATTCCGTTTCGATGAAAAATTCGCCGCCGTCGACCTTGCCTATACAGGCGAGAGCTACAGCATGGTCGTGGTGACGGCGCGCTCAGCCAAGGGCGTCGGCGGCGCCGACCTGAAGGCGCTCACCTCCTGGCTGCAGGGGGAAAAATTCGAAGCCGCCAAGGGCGAAATCTTCTTGCCCCGCTTTTCCCTGAACGACGGGCGTGATTTGATGCCGGTCCTGAATGCGATCGGCCTGGCGCCGGAGCAGGCAAAGGTTGGAGCCTTTCCGGGTTTCACCAAGGAAAACATCCGCTTGTCGCGCGTCCTGCAGAAGACCATGATCAAGGTTGACGAAAACGGCACGGAGGCGGCGGCAGCCACGGCAGCGATCACCGAACGCAGCATCGATCCGAAACTCGTTCGCGTCGTCGCCAATGCCCGTTTTGCCTTCGCACTCAGGGATACAAGGACCGGCCTGCTGCTCGCCGCAGGCCTGATCGGCGATCCGCTTCTGGCCGGCGAATAGGAATTCGGTTTCATGGAAAGTTATGCAGGGGGACACGTGCATGAGAAGTGATCTGATCGCCCGCTACACGATCGGCGAGCCGGTCTATGAGAACGAGTTCATCGTCTATCCCGCTCAGGACAAGCGGATGGACCATGCGGTCTTCATTGTCGCCCCCGATGTGGCGTTGAAACTCGACAAGGCGCGGTTCGAGCGGGTCTGGACCTCGATCAATGAAGCCAAGTCCCTGACCGCACGGCGCTTCGTCGAAATCGAGGACCTCATCCCGCCCTCGCCGGAAGACGATAATTTCTACATCGTCGAGAAGCGGCCATCGAAGACGCTGCGCCAGTATCTCGACGAAACCGAAATGGTGGCCTATGAGCGCGCCGCCGAGATCGGCCGCCACATCCTCGAAGGCCTGGCGACGCTGCACGGCGCCGGTTACGCCCACAATGCCCTGACGGACCAGTGCATCTATGTCTCCGAGGATTATTCCGGCCTGTCGGTCCGGATCGGCAACCTGCACCTGATCTCGAAGATCGGCGAACACATCATCCCGCCTTATGTGCCGGAATTCGGGGCGCCGGAGATCTATGCCAGCGGCACCTTCTCCGCTTCACCGGCCCTCGATATCTATGCCATGGGCATGATCGCCTACAAGCTTTTCCTGCCGCGCCAGACCTATGCCAGCGTCTTCGACAGCGTCATGGTCTGGGAAGACGAGCACCAGCGCGAGCAGAGCTGGAAGAACATCCATCTCGATCCTTCCAATGTCTTTCCCCGCCTCGACGTGCTGATCCCCGGTTTTCCCGAGGGCCTTGCAAGCCTTGTGGAAAGGATGCTGAGCCGCGACCCGGCGGGGCGCCCGCGCACCGGCGCCGATGCACTCGGCGAATACACACGGGTAACGACAGGCATCCAGCCGATGGCGTGGGATCCGCGCGGCGGCATGCAGCAGCAGCCGGAGGCGGCAAAACCGAAAAAGTGGACGCCTGTCAAAATCTCCATGATCGCAGCACTGCTGCTGATCTGCGTCGGCGTCGGTGTGGTCACCATCCCCAAGCTGCTGCGCCCGGATCCGAAACTCGTCGCCGATGTCGGCACCTGGAAGAAGGAAGCCGAAAGCCGCAAACAGAAGGCGATCGCCGCCAAGGCGCCGGAGCGCCCGCCCAGTGACCAGGCCAAACTTTCCTATGACACGGGTGCTGCGGCGCTGACGTCGGCCGATGCCCTGCTCAAGGACGAAGATTACGACAAGGCGCTTCCGGGCTACCAGACCGCCGCCATCAATCTTGGCAATGCACTGATCGCCATATCAAAGGAGGGCGCCGAGAAGGCGAAATCAGCCGCTTCAGCTGCCGGCGGTGACAAGGCGCCGGCTTTTGCCGAGGCCGACGTCAAGATGAAGGCCGCCGCCGACGGTGCTAGCGCCAAGCAGATGCACGCCGCCGTCGACAATTACGACGCCGCGAAAACCGCTTACGACGATCTCGCCAAGGCGCTGACCGCGCTGACGGCGGCCGAAAAGGACGCGACGGCCAAACGCGAAACCGTCAATCGCATCGGCGCCGGCGACAGCCCCGATGTCGCCAAGGCGAGCGGATTGATGACCGAGGCCAAGGCCAAGGCCGAGCAATGGCAGCTTCCCGTCGCGACCTCGGGCTATGGCGACGCCGCCAAACTGTTCGACGCTCTCATCGCCGATGTCATGGCGGCGAAGGACGAGGCCACCGCGCTGAAGCAGAAAGTCACCGATCTCAACGCCTCGATCGCCACTCGCGCCGGGGCCGCCGATCCGACGCTTGCCGCCCTCGCACCGAAGATCGGCGAGGCCGACGGGCGCTACAGCGCCGAGGCCTACAAGCTCGCGGTATCAGCCTACCAGCCGATCCTTGCCGATCTCGAGGCGCTGTCGGCGCGCGGCTTCTGCCCGGTCTCGCCGACCCTTGCCTTCGAGACCGTGCCTGCGGGCAGTTATTCGCTGGATAATGTCCGGCTGATGACCGCCTCGATGAAGGAGCTCGGCGGCATGCTCGGCGTTGCCAATGGCGCCGTGAAGATCGACAAGTCCTTCTGCATGCAGACCAAGGCCGTCACCCGCGCCGAAATGGCGCAATATTACACCGCCAATTCCGATCCCGCCGCCGCCCAGGCCTATGCCGACAGCCCTGAGCAGCCCGCCGACGACGTGCCGCTCGCCGTCGCGCAGAACTATACCGCCTGGCTGTCGAAACAGCTGAACGCCCCCGTCCACCTGCCGTCGGCGACGGAATGGATGGCCAGTGCCACGAAGATCGCCACGGAAAAACTGCCCGACAATGGCGACATCATCCTGCAATGGAGCGCCACCCCCTGCGAAGCCGGCGGCAACGTCGCTTTCATGGCGCAAGAGGGCTCCACCTTCGTCGTCTGCTCGGATGCCTCGGCCGGCGGGATTTTTCGGGTTACTGCGGAGTTGCGGTGAGGAAGCCGCAGCGCGCCGCTGACTATGCGCCAAGAGCGGGCGAGTGCTGATGAAGACTGACACGGCAAGATCTTACACATTGCCGGGAGATCGCATGCGATATCCAGATCAGCGGCACCCCATGGGGGAAGCGGCTGCATCGCTGCCCTTTGATACCACATATCAATACTCTTCACGGTTGTAATCGGGCTGGTTCACCAGGCTCTGCAGGTACGCGCAAAACATCTGCGCCATGGCCGCCGAGAAAGTGGTGATCTCCTCCTCCGTCCTCGGCGTTGCCGAGAAATCCTGGCCGACCGTGCTCAGCGTCGTCATGATCAAGTCACAGGCGACATTGCGAACCGGGTTCGATGCTGCAGGCAGCACCTCGCGCATGAATTCCTCCATGACCGGCTCGGTCGCGCGCTTTGCGGCTTCCGCCTCGGGAGCGTCGCGGTAGAGTGGCGCGGCATCGCTGAGCGCGATCCGAACCGATGCCTCCTCGCATTCCGAGCGCAGGAACGCATGGACCAGCAATCGAAGCCTTTCGAATGGAGGCTTCGTCCGATCGCTAAGGATTTCCGCCAGCATATCGGTCGTCTGCTGCCATTCCTCGCTTTGCAGCCGGAACAAGATCGACGCCTTGTTGGGAAAGTACTGGTAGAGCGAACCGACGCTGACGCCGGCCCGTTCGGCCACGCGCGCCGTGGTGAAGCGATGCGTTCCTGCTTCGGCGACTTTCTTGAAGAAATCCGGGGGCTTGTAACCTTGCTCATCTCGACGATCCGCAATGCGATTAGCGAATGCGACGAATTATTCGTATTTTCCATGGCGACGCAAGAGACATTGCCAACAAGGATTTCGACGATGACAACACTGACAAACGCACCGCTCGCACCGCTGCTCGCTCGCCTCTTCGAAGAGGCCGCTTCGGCAACAAGCCCGGCTCTCTCAAGCATGTCCGGCGAGGAACGGCTGCGCCTTGTGACAAGCAAGACCGAATATCTCGACCTCTACACCAGCCTGAAGGACC
>Ga0123341_1000058_pt1 | contig 47021 bp, 35 predicted proteins | sample Turbeapinknodule_FD_89959 | JGI IMG/M metagenome (GOLD analysis project Ga0123341, IMG submission 89959) | Root nodule microbial communities of legume samples collected from Mexico - Turtle bean Mexico pink nodule | ecosystem: Host-associated > Plants > Roots > Nodule | place: Mexico: Nepantla...
AATATTTTTTTTTTATGTGATGGCAGATGATTATTGTTATTTGAGGTGTCAGCTTAGCTGAGATGTCAAGTTGAATGCTTAACACGAAAACTTTATAAAAAAAATAATAAACTAAACTTCATTAACTAATGTCACAATTTTTATGAGTGTTGACGTGGCATCACCATATAACTCATTATATTATTTTTAGTTGCATTTGGTATCTTGCAGAAAAACTATGGTTCTTATTTGTTAAAAAAAATGGCTATTTATTGAAATTAATGGCTGAATGGATTATTCTGTTTGGCATTTATACCGAAAGGATGATTCATTCCATCGAATTTCAGATTCAGACGAAAACTATAAACTTCTTTCAGGATGTGAAGTTACATCATGAAACAGCGCTTTATATATATATATATATATATATATATATATATTAGTTATCAATGGTTCCTGTTGCTATGGAAGCAATCAAATCTCATTTATGTGGTGGATAATGCACATTCGACACAGGGATGAATTCATATACATAAAATGCTTTTTTATTTTGTTCATTGTGCATTAAAAAAAAAGTACATGTTCTTTTTATTCACCATTTTACAATAATTGTTATTTAACTCTTTTTACACGAATTTTGAGAATGAAAAGTATCATTTTATAGTTAAAATTATAATATAAAATATTAAAACCAAATCATCCCTTAAAATCTTTTTCTTCACAAATAAGACATCACAGGATAACATAATATCGTTGGGTAAAAATAAATAAACAGATATTTGACATATCTAAATGTTATGTACACCACAAAATAATTGAAAACTTTCTTTCTTCTATACTCTAACCGTAAATTGTAAGTTATCAAGTTTATTTTATACAGGTGTTTTAATATAATCGTATTTATTATTTTGAAGCAAAACTTTTCTTTCTCTCTGAAATATAGTAATATATATATATATATTAAGCAATAAAAGTGTACATAGTATAACAATCTAAACTACAATCAGATTCAATCTCATTATTCATTTAAGCACTTTATTTAGTGTATGAGAACTTTTTTTAGTGTTACTTAAACTATAATATCATACACGACCTTTGTATATTGTCATATTGTTAACAACTCAATATTATTAGGTTACGGAAAAGTTTACTATTTTTATAATAACTATTTTAAAGTCAAATGAGTGATGATTTTTTTTACTACTTAAAAGGGTAAAAATCTTCATATTGATTATATATAAAAATTAAAAATCTTAAAGAATACTTTTATTTTCATATTTTAAGTAAATTTACAAATAAGTGAGCACAGTGTGTGGGGACGTGATAAAAATATGCTGAACATAGCACCAATACATCAGACAGAAGGGTAAATAAGAGAAGGAGGACCACTTGGATTTTAACCCCTGTTTTTATTATTCTTTGTTGGAATATAATTATAATGTGGTAATATATAAGTCTTAAATACTTCTCTTAAATGACGTATAACATATATTTATGTTGACACTCGTACCACATTCATAAAATTGTTGGAATATAATTATAATGTGGTAATATATAAGTCTCAAATACTTCTCTTAAATGACGTATAACATATATTTATGTTGACACTCGTACCACATTCATAGTATACTTATCGGTGAAGTGTTCAATTTAAAAAAATATTTATTAAATTTTTGAAAATTCTAGCATGGTTTTAACACAATTTAAAAAAAATATAAATACAATAACTTTTTAAAAAGTCAAATTTATTATATAAATTTTTATTATAATTATAAAACTTTTTAATTAGTCATGGAAATTTTCCTGTTTCAAAAAAGAATTTAAAACATACTTTTTGCGCAAAGATATTATACATGTGATTGTGCTTAACCTGCTACATAGGTGTGGTAATTAATTATAGGTTTGTATCACAAATTATTTAATTTAATTTTACTGTTAACCGAGAGCAAAATCAAGTGGGAAAGAAAACGAAATTTTAGGCGTTTCAATTTGTTTGTACGAGACTCTCTCTCTCTGTTTTCTTCTTCTTCTCCTTCACACCAGTCCCCACCACCATTGTTAAACGAACAGTCTCCACCATCAACGAACCGAACAAACTTTAATTCTCACAAACTCCACATTTCAATTGAACTCGAAGATCACTGAAGGAAGAACTTCCCAATTCAACCTCATCCACGATCCATTCCCCACCACTATCTCATGCAATGCTTTGACCTCGACTCACTACATCACCACAGTGCGTGTTCTCTTCGTAACCAAGGAAAACCGAATGGGTCTCTGCACTTCCAAACCCACTCTCTCCTCTCCCCAATCCACCACTCACTCCCCCGTGCGACCTTCTCAAAACGGGGCTGTCGCAATCACTGACAGTCACAGTGCCGAACCTCACGTGTGCAGCACCAATGGCGAGAGCGAAAACCCTAAGGAGCTGGAGAACGGTAAGAGATCTCCTTTCTTCCCATTCTACAGTCCGAGTCCGGGCCGCTACGTGTTCCCCGTCTCACCGCGCCGCTTCTTCAAGCGATCGTTTCTGTCGCCCTCGCCGGCGAAACACATAAGGGCGGCGCTGGCGCGGCGGCACGGGTCGGTGAAACCCAACGAGGCTGCCATACCGGAGGCGGAGGCGGTCGCGGGGCTCGACAAGAACTTCGGATTCTCCAAACATTTGGGAAATAAGTATGAAGTTGGAGATGAAGTTGGGAGAGGGCATTTTGGATACACTTCTGTTGCTAAGGTGAAAAAAGGAGAGCTGAAGGGACAACAAGTGGCCGTTAAAGTCATTCCGAAAGCCAAGGTTTCCACCAAAATTCACATGCAATTCATGAGTAGTATTAGTTATGTTTTTTTTATCAGCTTAGTTACGGTTATCTTTTTATTACCCTTAATGATTTTCAGCTTTTCACTGCTAGTTTTTGAAAATTGTGGTTGAATTGTCATTCCTAGCTAAGGTTTTGAATTATGTCGCTATCCTTGACAATATGGGAAATTGCGGACAAATGTGGCTGATGCAGTTGTGCTTGTAGAGAATCCAAAAACCTTGTGGCCGAAATCATGGTTGGGGACCGTTTTCTAAAACCTTGTTCCTAAATGTTAGTTTTATTGATGTTTGTATTGTGAATACGTGATTTAGTTTGGGTAGTTAGTATTGTGGATTTGACCGGTTGCATGGGGCTTTTCGGTTCATGCATTTATACTTCTCCATGCCACAGGGAAAATTGTGTCATGGAAGGGTGATGTATCAGTTTATGCTGTCTAAAACAGTACTGATTTCTAAACAAATATGATAAAATGCTGAGGCAAAGAAAATGACCGGCTGAAATTATCCAATGCTAGTTTGGATTTGGGATGTTAAAGAGACTTCCATTTGAATGGTTGCATAGCTTATAGTCAAGTATGGATCTGTTGTTTTTGCTACACTTGAGTTGAGTAAAGTTCTTACATTTATTCTTATCTTTGTTTCATTATTTTCCTTTAAGCTACTTTGTTACTGATACAGTTCCGTGATTTTTGGATCTTTAATGGGAATGGATCTATCCATGTCCAATCTCTCACAGAATTTGTGATCTATGTTGTCTATATTCCTTTTACTTATAATTTATTGATGTAAACCTCTCTGACCTCTTTGAATTATATAATACACTTTTTTTTATGAGAATAAAGCAAAGTATCACACATATTTACTTATTAAATGTACATAATAGTTTATTTTAATTGTAGATGACCACTGCAATTGCTATTGAAGATGTGAGAAGGGAGGTAAAAATATTGAGAGCTTTGACTGGGCACAAGAATCTAGTACAATTCTATGATGCATATGAAGACCATAATAATGTCTATATTGTAATGGAGTAAGCTTCAATTACGTTGCTTGTTTAAGTTAAATGCTTTAGTTATTGCAATTTGATTTATAATATGAAGATAATCTCTCCTCGTTTATTGAATGATTAAGCAAGGACAAGAGTAATGAGTTTTGTATTGACAGTTTTTTCTTTAAACTGTTATGCATCTTCTAGGTTGTGTGAAGGAGGAGAGCTGTTAGACAGAATATTGTCAAGGTATTCATTTTTTTTAAAATGTACATGTGAATGTTTAAAATTTGGATGCCACTGATGCCAATTGGGGATGAATGGAAATTATTAGGGGCAAAAATGTTGAGTTTAATGAGTATAAGATATCTCTTTGCTCTTTCAGAGGTGGGAAGTACACAGAGGAAGAAGCAAAAGTTGTCCTGAGACAAATACTGAATGTTGTTGCCTTTTGCCATCTTCAGGGTGTCGTGCATCGTGATCTTAAACCTGAGGTGAAGTATATGTGTAGTTCTTTTGAGATTTCTTCTCCCCACCCCAACCCTTTTCTGTTTCACAATATTGAACTCAGCTGCTTACCACCCTAAGTAGTCAGATGTATGGAGTATCTTTTGCATTAAAGAACGACCTTTTACTTTTATGATTGGAAATTTATATTTTTGGGGAGTAAGGGGTAGGAAAAAAAACAAAATGGAAGTTATGGGAAAGCTTGTATTTTCTGTAAATATAATCTTTTACTCATTTATCTTGTGTTTGTTTAAGATTTCAAAACAAATGCAAAAGGGGATAATTCAAATTTTGATGTGCCATTCCTAGCTTTTGGATGTTATTTGTGAGAAGGAGCTAGCATACTCTTCCTTTTACTCAACATTGGTTTGTGTTCATAATCATCTAGTACAAATAGGCAATAAGATGCCTGCGATTTTGATTGATTTGGCATATGGGACTTGTCTTCTGATTCTTATCAAGAACAACTTTTGAAGATGGCTAATTTTTGGATCAGAACTTCTTGTTCACATCCATGGACGAGAACTCAAACCTGAAGGCCATAGACTTTGGGTTGTCAGATTTTGTTAAACCGGGTATATATTTCCTTTTAAATATATTGTGCTATTTATTATCTTGGAGTTGCTTTATTTCTTGACTTTTCGTTCCTTTACAGATGAAAGACTTAATGATATTGTTGGCAGTGCATATTATGTGGCTCCCGAAGTTCTACATAGAGCTTACGGTACAGAAGCTGATGTCTGGAGTATTGGAGTGATTGCATATATTTTATTATGTGGCAGTCGTCCCTTTTGGGCCCGGACTGAGTCTGGTATCTTCCATGCGGTATTAAAAGCTGATCCAAGTTTTGATGAACCTCCTTGGCCTTCTCTGACAGATGAGGCAACAAATTTTGTTATGCGATTACTAAATAAAGATCCACGTAAAAGAATGTCTGCAGCACAGGCGTTAAGTGAGTTGTCTAAGCAATGATTGCTGGTTCTTGTGTCTGTATTTATATTTCTTACTCACAACAAATAGCACTGTAGGTCATCCATGGATTAAAAACAAGGATGTGAAAGTACCTCTGGATATTCTAATATTCAAGCTCATGAAGGCATACATGCGTTCCTCATCTTTACGGAAAGCGGCTTTAAGGGTATGTCTATTTATGTAAAATTATGTGTTCTTTTAAAAGCTGATATTGATAAAAAATAGAGCCTCTTGTTAAACTGTATGTCCCATTTTCCTTTGTCATTATCTCTATTGGTTTTCACTTCTATGACTTTGTTCTCCATGGTCTCATATTCACCTATCAATAGATATACTACTTATCTAAGAGTTTGTTTTAAAGTAAATGTTTCTGGATAAGCGATTTTATTATTCACCAAATCATCTCAGTAGCAACCCTGTCAATTATTTTACAGTGTTTCAATCAAACTAGGAAGACACAGGTTTTTTCATGGATGAAATGTGTTTTGGAAACTGTTTGATAACTGTTACAGTTTCCTTTAAAAAATGTATGGCGTCACTAAAGAACATTGGTTCTTTCGTTATTTTGATTGTTCCTGCTGCATTTTTTTTATTGATCACACTATATTTGATTGTGAATAACTTACTGGAATTTTTCTTCCCGGGTATTGGATCAGGCTCTGTCCAAGACGTTAACTGTGGACGAGTTATTTTATTTGAGGGAGCAGTTTGCACTTTTAGAGCCAAGCAAAAATGGCTCCATTAGCTTGGAAAATATCAAAGCGGTGGGTTTTGTTTCAATTATTTTTTAAGATATTAAGGGAAGGTATTTGTCATCTCACAACTTTGGGCTGGCCCAGGTCTTGATGGTGAATGCAACAGATGCTATGAACGAGTCACGCGTACCTGACTTTCTGACATCAGTTAAGTACTATGTTTTAGCCATAGAAATTATTCAAATGGCATTTTGTACCTCTAGTGGTTATTGATACGAATATAATATGGGTGGCAGCTTAATGCATTACAATTTAGAAGGATGGATTTTGATGAGTTCTGTGCGGCTGCCCTTAGTGTTCATCAACTTGAAACACATGACCAGTGGGAGCAACGTGCACGTTATGCTTACGAACTTTTTGAGAAGGACGGAAACAAGGCCATAGTCATTGACGAACTAGCTTCGGTATGTTGTATTTGACTATGATGAATTGAAGATAGTTTATGCTTACATACCTATTTCAAACTTTAACGGTGTTGCACTGTGATTTTAATATATTAATTTTCTCCATTCCTCATGATAATGAGTTATATTTACGTTAAGGCCTAGTTTTTTCTGAATCAATAGAACAGCAATTTCAATATAAGTGTAGGTGTAAGTCATGAAACTAGTTTCAGTTGATGTAATGTCCATGTTTGCCTATTTATTATGTGATAATTTGATTTAACTTGGGTTCAGTTGAACAGTGATTTAACTTAGTTTTATCTAAATAACCAGGAGCTTGGTCTTGGTCCATCTGTCCCTGTTCATGCTGTTCTCCATGATTGGATTCGGCACACTGATGGAAAATTAAGTTTCCTTGGGTTTGTCAAACTGTTGCATGGCCCATCTAGAAGTCTTGCAAAAGCTCAATAGAGATCTATGAAGCTTAACAAATATCCAAGGGTGCTTGGCTAAACCTTATGATGATCTATCTGGCTTTATAATTGCTAACGCAATCATCACAACCGTATCTTCAGGTGGTTTTCTTATTTCACATTGTGGCTCAGCATATACCTTTTTAGAATTATCTCGTTCTTCACGCAGGAGGCAAACCTGCTACAGGCGTTTGTATTTTCCATTGTAAAGTTGTAGTGTATTGAAAGGCTAATCTCTAATCTGTAACATGTTAGAAGATTCACAATGGAGGTGTATCATTCTTGTGATCTTGTCCACATGCTAGCTTTCGGACTCGGATGATACCTACAAAAGGTACTCCAACACTCAAGTTAGAGTTCAACACTTGTCACTCATATTTAAGATTAGATGATTGCGTACCTGAACCTTTGGTATCTGTACTAATTTATACAATTATTGTAGGTCCATTTTCATTAATGAGCCTAATAAAAAGAGATTAACAAACATTGGATCATTAATCACTCTCGTTGTCGTCATGTAGGTCAATTTGGATCGGATGTAGAGTCATAGTCTCGGTCGTGTAGTCCCTATCGGTACAAATTCGGTTATATCTATAATATTTTATTCTCTTATGTGTGTATATAAATCTTATGTGTGTATATAAATCACTTCATGTATAAGAAATATATACTAGTGTAGGGAGACTTTCTCTCCCAACTTACAGGGATCTACACATCATGAGATTCTATCATTATTAAATTAATTGCATATAATTGGGTACAATATTACATACAATAATTACGTATAATTTGATAATTTATTATTTTTTAATAAAAAACAAGGGCTTTACGAGTTTGGGGTGGAGGGGTAGTGTATTGTCGATACCTATGATCGAATACCCCATGAGTGACATGACTGAAATCAACCATCGTAAAAGAAATGGGCATCTTCATAATTAACATAATCACGGTACAACATAACATCGATATTAGCCTAATGACTCATGCTAATCTAGGTTCAATGTTAGAGGCTTACTACGACCCTATAAATATGTACTCCAACTAAGATAAATGTACGTATTCATTTGTATTTATTACTTTCAACCACTATATTTTGAATATTGATTTAAGCATCAGAATATCTTTTTCAGGTATATTGTCTTCCACCAAAATTGTAGACTAAAACTTAAGCGAGTTCAACACCAAAAATTCTTAAGAAGATCAAGATCTTTCGAATTCATACAAAACATATATACTTTAAAATAGTTGCTTAAACCAAATGTACTTTAAAATTATAAATATATATTATGCGGATGCGAATGGAGTTGGACGATACCACTTTAGACACCGTCGTTAAAAACCTTATTCATTACAAATAATTTAATGGATTCATGTTGAATCTAGTTCCTATTGTCACTATTAAGTATAAACCATTTATTCGTATTTTTGCTATGAAAATGAAAATTGTTTTTCTATAGAACACGTGTTTATAATGATAATGTATATTTTTTGAAAATATCATTTCACTTATTTTTCTCAAAAATTCAAAATATATATTTTAAAATATATTAAGATTATTTTTTTAAAACTTAAAATAAAAAATCTGTCCTTGAAAAAGTTCGAAATTCGGCCAGTGTCGGGCCATTGATGAAAACAATCACAATGGAGCCCAGGCCCAAAGGCCCAGTTCCGCGTTTTGTTTCTTTCGATTCAGTTTTCGTACCTTTCTTTTTGTCCCAACTCCTACGGGCCAGTCCTGAACGCAGTTTCAGGAAATGGATCAGATGAGAGGCAAAACCATTGTCATGGTTTCCTCTTCTTCGGAAGAAGAAGAAGAAGGCGAAGCAAGCCATAGCGAAGAAAGCGATTGCGAAGATAGCGATTACGAAGATAGCGATTGCGAAGATAACGATTACGAAGATAGCGATTGCGAAGATAGCGATTGCGATGAAGCGTCCGAATCCGAATCCGATGACAATGACGTTGATGATTCCTCTCTCTCCGACAAAGTCGTCACCCTACTTCGAGGTTTTAATTTTACTAATGGTAACGAATTTATTAATGGCGTGTTTGATCAGTACCATTGAATTCTACGTTTTATGGTTGATTTTGCCAGAAGGAAAGGATATTGAATCTTTGAAACTAAAGAAATGCAAAGCGTATCTACGGAATCATGGCCTGAGGATCGCGGGAAATAGACATGTTTGTGTTGCCAGGATAAGGGAGCATTGGAGGTAAGTGTTTCCAATTCGAGAAGCCTATTTGACTATTGAGTTAGAAGCAACTTCAAGACACGGAAGTTTTGTATGAAATTACAAACCTAATAATCGTTTGTGGTTGTCTTTATTTTCTTCTGAGAAAGAAATTTTTTCGTGTCAATGAGTTTTGCTTGAGTTTGTTTGAACCAAAGAAATTATTTTGCCATATCCAGTAATACAATGATTCTTTCTTTATAAGGCTTTATAGTTTTTGGTTTTGAGTTGCTGTACTTAAAACATTTTAATATATCAGGTTAAAATATGGAAGTGGATACACGCTCTACCCACAATCATCCTTTACCATTAATTGTACTGGTAAATTATTTTTTACCTTTTTTTGCTATCATTTGCCTTACTTTTTATCGTTCTCTGGATAAATACTTGTTTTCTCGCTTTCCTCAGGTGATGTCTGCACGGGAGATGTTGTCATGTTCAGGCAGAAGGTTTATGAAAAGTAATTAGTTTTTCTGGTTATTTTTAATCAATGATTTTTTCCTATCCCTGAATTGTTCCTTTACAACTTAGTTAATACGTTTTGCCAGGTTTAGTAAGGTGACTAGGCATGGAAAAATTCTAGGAAACAGAACTGTTGCTGGCAGGGTTGTGAAGGAGAGCTATGGTGCAGCTAAACAACAGCATACCTTCACTGTGAGTCTAAGTTTTGCTGCAATTAGTTGGATGCATGAAAAAGAGTTCTGTATTACACTTTGGTCTTTTATATGGACACCCGTTACTGGATGATATATGCTCTTGTAAAACGGAGCAGTGCTATGGCTATCTTGGTTAGTAAAGTAGAGTTCTGGTTTCTCTCTCAAATTTTGTCTTGAGAATTTCACTTTGCTTTTATATTTAATCTTGTATTAGTGTTGGTACTTTTGTTTTATAAGTCAATAGCCATTTTCTTGTAGTTGAGAATGGAGAAAGGTAAATAAAAAATAACATAATTGGTTTTTTAGTTGCATGTTATACCTAACAAAATTACTAGCCACTCTTCAAATTAATAAAATTCAAATTCTTCATCTATGTCTTGCAGGTGGAGGTGTTCTGGAGTACCGGGGTTAGGAAATTGCCTCCACTTTCCCCTTTGCTCGTAAAGGGACGGAATCTCTACAAACAGAAAACTTACAGACAGGTATCAGTGTGTGCAAGCCTTTATCAATGTTATCTCTTCCAAGTTACAGTTTGTTACTTTCATTATCCTTCATGGTATAGAGATGGAAAAATGAAGCTGATAGAATCGAAGTACTTAATGAGAAGCACAAACGCGGTGCAGCAGCGAGATCTAAGAGAGCATTGAAGAACAAAAAGAGAAGCTGTTTTGCGAATGAATCCAAAGGTAATTTTGAATTTCAGCAGACGAGTTTGTTGCACTATCCTATAGTTTTTCACAGTATTGGTGGTTACTTGTCATCCAATCCAACTCTTGCAATTATTAGATTCAAAACGGCCGCATGAAATCCACAATAAAAAACGGTCAAAATCAGGAAGATCCTGCGTAGACAAGGTCAGGCACCAAGATGGCTCCAGAAAAGCAAATAACTTTCGACCTCGAAAGGCCACTTCATCAACTCAAGAAACACGGAAGGAGAATGCATCATCAAGAGCGTTCAGATATACTTGGGGAAGTCATCATTCTGATGAATTTGACCGTTACCAAGTTCCAGTTTATCCATTATATGATAGTTATCCACAAAGTGCATACCGTTATCATGTAAATTTTCAAAGCAGGAACGTGCCAAGCGAATTCTTTTATCACAACAGAGGTCTAATTCCACCTTCCCGGCCTCGTGTTGGTGAATTCACAACTAGATCGCAACACCTGGTATTCAACGATAATCGTCATGCCTAGACAAACCTATACGACTTCGAATTGAAGAATTATGGAGGGAGAAAGTACGGTATATGATGTGATCTATTTTTCATTTGGAAGACTCAGACTTAAACCAGTTTGATTTTGCCTGTTAACAGTGGCATGGTCTGAAACGTGGGGTTTGCGTTAGGATTTTTAGGATGTACAGATACTTCATCATAGTTGCTGAACTGATATATTCTCTTAAAACTTCCATCCATATAATTCAAATATCAATCAACAAAACTGGATTCATTTGGCAAATAGGTAGGTGCGTAAGTTTGATTCTTGGTTGCGTGAAAAATATTCATATTTTTCATATTTATACAAAACAAGAAAGTAATGTTATTAAGTAATTTATTTTTAAGTTCTAAACATTGATAAAAATAAGATGTGACGTAACTTATTCTCTGTACTAAAACATGTTTTAGTGATTGTTTAAAAGTAAAAATGTGAAGGGTGTTTTGAGTCAGTTATGTAAATGAGAATGAAAAATTGAAGTTATGAAAGTATTCTTGGACAGGCCTATTAGCTTTCTGGAACCTTTCATTGTATCCACGGGTGGCCAAACATGGACTCTTTCTTCCTACACCTCCCTCCATACCTTCTTGTGCCACCCCCGTACTAAATACCTTCTTGTGCCACCTCCATACTGAAAATACCATTCTATCCTTTTTTTTCCACCCACCTTCATACCTTCTTGTGCCACCCCATACTAAATGTGAAAATACTATTTTATCCTTTTTTTTCCACCCTTGGATTTGAAATAATAAGCCTATGGATTATGTAATCCATATATATTATGGATTACATAATCCGGAAGTCAATTTCATATTTAGAAAAGACTTCCAGATTATGTAATCCAGAAGCTAATAACACATCTGAAAAAAAAATTTCGGATTACATAATCCGGAAGCTAATCTTATGTATAGAAAAGACTTCCAGATTATGTAATCCAGAAGCTAATCACAAAAAGACTTTCGGATTATATAATTCGGAAGCTAATTCTGAAGACTTTTAGATTATGTAATCCGGAATATTGAGAAGGGTATTTTTGGAATATGAAAAACTTATGGGGTGGCACAAAAAGGTATGGAGGTGCAGGAAGAAGCAGCCCAAACATGACTATCAACTCAAATTCAAAAAAAAAGGTAAAAGTTCCACTACGATTAAGATATATGTATCCAATGAAAAGAACAGAATTACATTTCCTAAAAAAATCAATCAATTATTTTCATCTACAATAGAGTGTCTTTGATAAAATAATCAGTTTTTTATAATAAACTTATTTTCGTTTTAACTCTTCTTAAAAAAGTTAAATAAAATTATCCATCTTTGATATTACATAAATATATTTTATTTGAGTATTTTTAATTATATATATTGATTTCCTTTATTTACTTTCATATATTCCTTTTTTAAATTGCTAAACACAGCAATCATGATATAGGATGTGGTGGTTATGTCCTTCACGTCATCTAATTGATGAAGTAGTAGTTATGCCTTACAAATGCCAGCTGGCGGTGCATGCTATGCAACATTTATGACGCTGTCACCCTTCCACTGTCACCGCTCCACTGTCACGTCTCTCTCTCCCTCTCTTTTCTCCAACAAACATATTTTTCCATTTTTATGCCACTCAACAATATATTTCTTTTTTCTATCCATTTTAAGAATCAATAATCATTTTTCTAAAACTAATTTCAACCATTTCTATACATAATCTACGTTAACCTTGTCTTGATAGGGGAATCTAAGAGGCTAATTATTCTTTTTGGAGTTCTTAATGTTAAGCTAAAGAAAAACTATACTGTCACACCCACCCCAAAAAATTACACCCTTTTAATAACTATTTTAATAACATAATAATATATGTTGGTATTTTAAGTCAAAAAATAAAATAAATTTAATTAAAATATTAATATTGTATAGTGAATGCATTTTACTTCTTTAATTGTGAATAGAGTTTATGTGTGGTAGGAAAGAACACGAAGCGGTGCTTCTATCCATGCACCCTTTTCCAATGCTGGGCCCATACCATGCTCCACCACTTCTGCTGCAACTGGATCCATTATTATCGACCCTTTTCTCGATATAATCATTGGGTTCGACAGCACCAAAATCATTTGTATATCTAAATCTTAATTTCTTCCTTCTTTAATTACATATCTCACCATGCAAATATAACAGTAATGATTACCTGATGATCATTATAATCAAAGTTTAGTACAGTGCCAAAAGCAAAAAGCTTCTCTTATTAGAGCTACAAAGAAATATCATATACGTTCTCCTAAAGAACAATTAGGAGAAAATGAAACATTAAAAATGGGAAATTGGTCCTTAATAATTCATTGTACAACAGAGGAAGAAGCTTGGAAGAATGTAGCAGTGTTGGAACGCAGGTCCATTTCTTGGGTCCAAGCGGTTCGGTCCTGAATGTGCAAGTGCCAAAATGTTTGAGCCACGGCATCTGGGTCCACTGTGCCCTCATCCTCTCTACTGCTTATGCTTTCATCCCCAACTGAACCTGATTTTCTCCGACAATAACTATACATGCACGACCACAACATGCGATTAATTAAACCTTATACAAACTCTGTAGCATTATTCATCGATTCAATATATATTCATGCATAGATATGTTTCCTTTTTGGGGCGGAGGGATGTTATATGTTGACGCATGCATGCATAAAGATGGGAAAAGCAGGAGTTGAATATGGGAATATATTGACCGATGAAGAACAAAAACGAACCTGGGTGGGGCAACAACACCGTCAATGATTACATGTGCTATGTGCACTCCCTGAGGTTGAAATTCCCTCGCCAAGCATTGTGCTAGTGCTCTCAACGCGAACTTCCCACAGCCTGTCCCAACATTATATTCATTCATTCAATTTATCAAAACAACTGGATTTGGTGCTAACAATCAAATTCATGCTTGTTCATTTACATATTTGGGAGTATCCAGCTATGGCATTTACTGAGGCAGAACACCCACTGAAAAGGATCGTGCCCTTCCCTCTTTCCACCATCCCCTTCAACACCTGATTCATTCGTTCCACCGCCTCAAAAATCTTAAACACCACTGGTATATAGGACAAACCTAGCTAATTTGTCAGGGCCAAGGAAGAGAAGAGAACCTGTTGAGCGCAGTGGAAGGCACCGACGGCGGAAACAGCCACTGAATTCTGGAAAGTGTCGAGATGGATGTGATGGAAGGAGACGGGGTGGGGAGAGAGGGGTTGGTAGTTAGCATTATAGACAAGAACCTCCACGAATCCGAGGGAGTGAACTCCTTCGAATGCATCCCTCACGCTTTTGGAGTCGGAACAATCTATGCGTATGGCAAACACCTGTGCTTTCTCTTCCCTCGCTATTTCTTCCGCCACTCTCGACAATCTACCTGTACATATACATCATCATCATCACCATACTATTTATACATGATAGCAGAGTTTATACATGGAATATTTATGATAATATGAACGAGCCTAGATCGCGAGCGAGAATGGCAACAGTGTAGCCATGGTGAGCGAAGTTGCGGGCGATGGAACGACCCAGCTTGGGACCCACACCGACTATAGCAGCAATGCCTCGGGAGGAGGTAGAGTTTGCGGTGCTTCTTATCATCTTCAACCAACTATATATCTATTCTGTGCTAACTTTTGTTGATGAAAACAAGAGTTAGAAATTTTGTTTTTGAGTTTGTTGTTTAAGCTTTAAGGAAGATATATATGGATGTCTTTATCCTGAAAAGGAAGATGGAGAAGAAGAGTGGGGGGTTTGTCATTTTCAGGAGGTTACGTAACATTCCTTTATTAGTATGAAATGTGAAGGGTGTGGAGAATTCCATTAGTGGAAAGAAAAAGAAGAGAGAGTGTACTTTAATAATGGATATGGCCCAAACTATAATTGTAGCTGGAAGTACAGAGAGACATGGGGCCTTCTAACACATGCCTCTCTCACTCACAATATGCTTTCTTTTGTTAGATCCACATCCACTTCATCACTTATCCCCATACTTTCAATACTTTAAATATATAATTTTACAATTTTTCTATAAGAGTAATAGACCACCTAAATCCATAACATATTGAAAAAGAATAGTTGGGTTAATGATTTTTTTATTGTCTGGTTAATGTTAATTATATACCTATTTATATTTAATACATATTTATTTTTTAATTATAATTTTTAAATCTATAAATAGGTGAAAGTTGTTTATTTTTTAATAAATTCTCTTACAGTTATTCCATCACTCACAAACTTGCATAAACATTTATCACGCATTCATTCTAACACACCGGATCGAAATAACCTCACTTTTTCCACATCATATCCTTAGACATTCACTCCCTCAAATTCTCAAACATCATATCTCTCAATCCAAACATACTCTAAAGCTACTTAATTGGAATACACAAAATCATACTATATTTTGTAACTATTTTTTCATATACATTTTTTTCTCTTTTAAATTCAATTAACTTCCTAAATAAAAAAATTACCAAATATAAAATTATAAAAATCAATAAAAATAATGGATTTTATAAATTTGATGGAAACTTTTTAAATAGGACCTGGTCGTTGGGTGGCGCTATTTTGCAGTTCATTACTGTTGGATATCCATTTTACAGTTACGAGTTGTTCTTGCTACCATTCTAGCCTTTTCTGAACCCGATCAAGGTCTGCATCCTCTTCTCCATTCGGTATTCTAAACTCCAAAGGTAAGGATGAAATCGTAGGTGGAACCGTGTCCATGGAGTGGACAACATTGCAGCATCTTGATCTGCGCCATGTTGGGCTTGGCGTGAGACCTCTGCAGCCACATGCTGCTACCTTCCATCCTCATCAGGCACTCGTCGCCGTCGCCATCGGAACCTTCATAGTTGGTGAGTACCTTACTGTATTGTCACTCTCTCTTGGGATATTATTAGATTTGGGAAACGAATACACGATGCGTCTGTATCATTACTTATAACATGTGAGAAGCAATGCAACAAGGCAAAGTATGAACCATTATTTTGATGGAAGAATTGGTTAGCTCATTCATAACTAAACTTAAAACAATGATACATTTAAAGTCTTTGTTCACTAATAATAAGTAAAAAGCCCGTCTAAAATAAGAAAATCCTAACTAAATAACTCTGTAAACCACCATAGCGTAATGCCTGCTAAACATTGCTTAACTTATCTTGAAGCTTTCATTTCCAAAGGAATGTACTGATAAAAGCAGCCCTCATTGTTGATCCATTATATCCGAGTTTTCATGCACCTAGCCTTTGGAGCTCTCTTGGGGGTGGTATCCAAACAAATGTTGGAGCTTATGTGTTTTGTTTAGTTTTGGTTTGGATTTTCTACTAATTTTTGGTAAAATGAGGAATTGGGTACTGGAAAACTTATGAAGTGTATTTGCTTCATGTTTTTACGTTTTTAAGTATTCACATGTTTGTTCTCTTGTTTTTGTTGGTTTGTTGTCTTGTGCCAACTTGTTAATCTTTACATTTTGTATATGGATTGTGTCATCTCAAATGCTCTCTTTTATTTAACTGATAAAAAATTTTAACTTGATGCACTTGGGAATCAACCGTTTGGGTAGATCTGCCAATTTTTTTTGCTGCATTATTTTCTTTTTGACATATTTTTGGCAAATGTGTTCCTACTTAGTCTGTTTCCATGTCTGCAGAATTTGATGCATTAACAGGAAGCAAGATTTCTACTCTTAACATTGGTGCTCCAGTTGTCCGAATGTTATACAATCCAACAAGAGGGCATACTGTGATTGCAGTTCTCCAGGTTGGACCTACCGGACTTCCATTATGTGCAATTTTCTTTTGTAGTTTAAGGTAATACCTTCTTTAGTATTCAAAATGCAAGTATTTGAGGAGATATTGATTGGAAACTGGATGAAGAAATGATGTTAGGAAATCGGTGAAAGTGGTTTGACATAAGAAGAGTACTGGAAGTACTAGTGAGGAGAGTAAATTGCATGGATTTTAGTTTTACGAAAAAGGGAAGTGGGAGACCAAAGTAAGGCAATGAAGGAAATTGTTCAGAGGGATCTCTTGATGAACACATCTATGAGGATTTGGTCTTACTTGACCTCAATGACATTGTGTGATCAAATGTCTCCAATTTATGACACTGTGGTAACATTTGTTTTTCTAATGCTTCAGTTCCCAGAACTTGTGAAACTTCTTCTCCCATTAAGTATGGACTGTGGAAGGGAAAAAATATTACAAATATTATACTTATGGTTAATATGTTATAGCCTATAGAGTTCTTCTCCTAACAGTTGATAAATTTTCAGAAATGTGTTTTTGTATTTTGGCTATATATGAAAAAAAAAATGCAAAACAGGTCCTCGTTGGTATATTTAAGATAAGGGGATGATACTTTAACACCCATCAAATTAAAAACACTAAACATCCCTAAATAATATTATTTGTTTTATTTTTTAATTTAAAATTCTAACATATATTACTAAAGTGGATTGTGAAGTGAATGTAATTTTTCGAGAGTGTCAAAGAAACATTTTCCTTAGAATAATGAGGAGAAGATTCTAGGATGTAGCTGCATTTACATGGTTAAGATCAGTTCAGAAAAAAAAAAACAATTTTAGGAAAAATATTGGAAATTATATACGTGTGAAATATTTAGCAATAAAATGGACATAAAGGATTTATGACATAAGATTTGGACTGCAATTTGGTTGAATTTCCTCCTTTTATCCTTCAAAATAAGAAAAAAATGTGCTTGTTAAGAAAGTCTTGCTGTAGTAAATATTTCTTCTGATTTTAGGGTAACTGAGTTAGGCATGTTGAGAGGTTTCACGTACTCGAATTGTTTGGGAAGATAATTTACTAATTCATTTTTCTATTTAAATTATACCTTGATATTTGGTTAGGGTGTCATTCTCCCTTTTTTGAGTCTCTTTTATGCAAAGGTATTTCTTATGAGCTTGGTGTATTATCTATCTAATAATTTTATTTTGATGTTATCATTAGTTAATGAGGAGAGATCATATTATACCGATGTAACTTATTTCAATCACTACACCATCAATAACTTTAGATAAAAATTGATTTTTTGTCTGTTCAATTAATTATAATTTTATATCATCTTGATTGTTTATGTCAAATTTTTTCAATATTGAACAAGAAGAAAAAAGTAACTATATAATTCATATTTTAGTATATTTTTAAAGACCAAATAATCTTTGATCTTTTATACTTATGTAAAATTTGATCTATATGAATGAAGTATCAAATAATTTTGGATTAAAATAAAATTTTGTATACATGATCTTCGTGAAAGGAACTTTAAATCCAAAGGTTTTTTGTGAATGTAATGTTCCCAAGTCCTGTTTTTATTGGTTTATGTTTTGAGTTGTGACAGCAAAGATCTTCTATACTGAATACAACTGTTGCTTTTCCATCCGCAGGATTGTACAATACGATCTTGTGATTTTGACTTAGAGCAAACATGTGTATTGCATTCAGCAGAGAAGAAGAGTGAGCAAATTTCTTCTGAGGCAGAAGTTCATCTGGCATTGACCTCACGCCTACCTATTGTGTTTTTTGGATTCCATAGACGGATGAGTGTGACAGGTTGGATGTCTGGTTTTTCACATGTGAAGTTAGATGTGTTATTGTCTCCAATTTGACTACTAATATTAATATTTTTGGTCTATATTTGTTTTTGTATAAATGAAGTTGTTGGAACTGTTGAAGGCGGAAGAGCACCCACAAAAATCAAGACAGACTTGAAGAAGCCTATTGTGAATCTTGCTTGTCATCCTCGCCTTCCCGTTCTGGTATTTATTTAATATATTTGTTTGTAATCACTTTTAGCAGGTTCCTGCTATGCATATTTGTGTTGCAGTAATGACTTAGTTTCAGGTCTCTCCTCTAATGATACTTCAGCTCTGTCCTTTTGACTCCGTTGCTTTTCTGTCCTAGTACGTAGCTTATGCAGAAGGTTTGATTCGAGCATATAACATTCACACCTATGCTGTTCATTACACACTTCAAAGTGAGATGACTCCCGACACATTCTATTCTTGATGAGATGGTTTATATTTTCTTGTGAGTCATATCCTTATACTGTTATTTATATTTTGTTTCCTATTCAGTTGACAATACTATAAAGCTTAATGGTGCCGGTGCTTTTGCATTTCACCCAACTCTAGAATGGATATTTATTGGTGATCGACGTGGTACTCTATTGGCATGGGATGTATCAACTGAGAGACCTAGTATGATTGGATTGTGAGTAACTGTGGCATGGTTGAGATTTCCCTTTTCTGTAACTTAAGAGACCTTGTATCGTGGTTATGTATTTTGAATTTGTTGTTTTCTTGCAGTCAATTGTTGGAATACTCATGTTGAGGCTTGTTTGTGTTGGGTTCTGATGGTTATATTATTTCATTTTCAGAACTCAAGTTGGATCACAACCAATAACATCAGTTGCTTGGCTAACCACTTTGAACTTACTTGTAACCCTATCAAGGGATGGACTGCAAGTTTGGAAAACACGGGTTATAGTTAATCTTAACACACCTCCTACGCCGGCAAGTTTTTTTGAGCCTGCTGGTTAGCTAACTTTGACTCTACTCTAAATTTTCTGTTGGTTTTTGACAGTTTGTTTCTCTTGTGTAGAATGCTTTAGAATATAGAAAGATAGAGAGAAGGATAATTCCAGCAATCATCTTGCTTCACTCTTTTATTCATTTCACTAAACATGGTTGGCTAATACTTTTGACATTCGATGCAGCAATTGAAGCACTTGATATCCCTCGCATCCTTTCTCAAAAGGGTGGAGAAGCTGTGTATCCCTTACCACGAATTAAAGCTTTAGAATTTCATCCAAAATCTAATTTAGCAGCACTCGTATTTGCAGTTACGTGAAACCTTCCATTGTTTATACCTTTGCCTGTGAATATTGGATTTATGAATTTGTTGTTTATTTTAATAGAATGTAACAAGTGGAGAAACTTCGAGAAATAAGACCACATACAATAGAGAAAGGAGAAAGAAACTTTATTCAGTTTTGCAAAGTGCACGGGGATCATCAGGTGATTGATTTTTATTTAGCTAGAATCTAAAGATCCTTTAGTATGTAAGATATTTTCTATTTCAATTAACATCTGCCAATTTGTGCTTCTATTTTCCATCATTCCATCGATATCAGTCTCGGATAGCGATGTGTAGTGAGTGACCAACCTGAAAGAAAACTATATTAAGATAGTTCACAGTGTCATGGTCTCTATTCTAAAATCTTAAGTGTGCTTAAATAGTTTATGTTTTAGTGGCCTAGCTATTGTGATTATCACCTTTGGTCTCAGATTTTAATCTAGTTATTTTTGGTTGCCTAAAATTTTCTATCCTTTACACTATGGTCCTTATATCCTAATTCCATTTGATGGAGTTAGTTAATGTGACAGAATGGCATCACAATGAGAGTGTAAATGCAATATACAAACTAAAACACAAAATGTTTGTACTTCTATAACCTAAAAAGGTACATTTACTGTATTGACAAAATTGTCATTATCACGATGCTTGTGTGTGAATTTTTTGACATCAATGAACAACAAAAGAAATGTCTTTTCACTTTGAACAAACTTGAAATACTGAACGAAATCGAGATGGAAGGAGAAAATTTGAAATAACCAATTAGAAATTAGGAGATTAAAATCTTAAAATCACAATAGTCTAGAAATTAAAAACATTTTCTGTTCTCTAAGGGAATTCATGCAAGGAGTAACACACCACATCCTCTTTGGTTTCCACGGCCTCCCCTTCTATAAGTAGATATCATTGTCGAAGATTCAACAGACTCAGGAGTACCTGAACTTTTTTTTAGAGAAGGATTATGAAGAAGCCTTGCCGTTAAAACTTTCCATTGAAGGAATCTCTTCACTAGTAAGAATTTGGCCACGAACGTGATCAAAGTCTTGATTCAAACAACGAAGAACCAGTATCATGTATAATTTGCTAAGTTTCTTCTTCACCTTTTCTAATGAGTTAGCCTCTACGAACATTTAAGTTCTAATACAACTGATTGGGGTTGAGCAATGTATGATAGGATATCATGATCAATTTGTTTAAGAGAGACCAACTTTTTTTGTAGAGTCATACTATCGTTGAATTTTTTTTTTATCAGCCATACTATCGTTGAATGTTATTAGCAAAAACACTTTGAACCCTCCTCTAAAATGAGCAACATGTCTTGAAGGTTTTGAGAGTCTCCAATATATTTGGTTCCATTGACTGCCACATGCACACAATTGGAAGTCAAGTTTCTTTCATTATTCCTCAATAGACACTTGGTTTAAATTCTATTTCAAGATTATCATGGTATCTTTGACTTAGGAGACACAACTCTACAGAGGCAGCCTGTGACAAATAATTCTTACCGTTTATTTCCGAAAATTGAAAAAACTGGATCTGCAGATGTCATTTGCAGAAACAAGAGGATAGTTTTCAACAAGACAACTCTTGGACCTTGTGAGTGTGAGACTTGAGAAGGTAAATCAAATTTGAGGTTTTCTGAAAATTCACTGAAAAGTGGTGGTTGGAGGTGGAAAGTGGTAGTAGGTGGTGCTTGTTGACAACAATTGGCAACTGCGAATAGTATTAGTTAGCAACAATGGAAATGAGATCAGAGTGATTGAACCTGCTCTGAAATCAACTTAAATATTTGATTAAAGGAAGAATGCTTGAGTGAGTATTTAACTTAGCAACAATAGTATATGTATAGATTGCATAAAAGAGTACAAGAGAAGATTGACATGATAGGTTTAGACTAGGAGAACCTACTCCCACACTGGCTTTTTAGAATGCGTAAAATAGCAGATTTTACATGACTTTTTGTTAGGAGAAAAAATAGGATAGGACTTGGAAGGTATATTATAGGGAAAATGTAAGGAATAAATGGAAAGGTAGCGGTTAATGATTTATAAAGTAGCGGTTAGTGGTTTGTAAGATAGCGGTTAGTGCCCTTAGCCTCTCTTGAAAGATGTACCTTTCATGAAAAAGACCGTCATATGTAGATGAGAAGAAGGTAAAACAAGAATCAAAGAGAAGAAGAGGAGGCTAACTCGTGCAAAAATGCAACATAGGTGGGAAAAGAGAAGAGAGAATTGGGCCCTAAGATTTGTACCAGCTGTAGATACCTTGAAAGAATTTAGAAAACCTTGCAATTGAATTCTCTAAGAATAAGAAGCTGAAATTTGTTGAAGTAAAAATTGACTACTCAGTTGTAGGTTTTCCATGCAGATATACAGTGACTAACTAAAAGTATTGGTCCTAACAAGTAAAGGCTCAAATCACTCATTGAGTTGAGAAAGAAAAGCAATACAACAATTAGCCCACGCAAAAATTCTTTTAAGTTTATGTACTCTGAGAGTCTTTAATTGGAGTTTTGGACAAGATTGTTATTTTGATCTATCTTTTTTATTTTCTTAACATTCTCTTTATTTTGTGCGTATTTTGATACTTATTACTGCGTAATATTGAGTCTTTTCACTTCATTGCCTATATTAGTGCCATTCATGTCATATTTGCATGATAATTGTTGTTTTAATGATGAAGATCTTTAATGAGATATATGCTAAAGATAAAGATGCTATGCAGCATCAATTATAAAAGAAAAATTATCAACCTTGGGTTCATCTGGAGTGTTAGCAGACCATCAGCTACAAGCTCAATTACAAGAACATCATTTGAAAGGGTGAGTTCAAATCTACAACTGAGTAGAGGAAAATTTAACTAGTATTTTATGGAAAACTGGTGGTTAGAAACCGTTGTAAATTATGCTGTTCTAATTCAAAATCTCTCTATTTTTTGTGCTTGGAGTTTTTAGTCTTGAATCTTGACTAGGTACTACTATATTATATTTTGAATTATGAAATTACACTCAATATTTATACTTGCATATTAAGTAGCAGAGAGAAAATGAGAGGAATCATATTAGTATTTTAAAAAATTGAATTAATTGATTACAACAGGTAAGAGATCAATTATATGTAGATGTACAACACCAAGAGACTAGCTGACTAATATATTGTAACCAAGAGTTAGTTATAGAGTACATTTGTCACAAATAGAATAACAATAGTCATACAAAAATCTGTTTACAAAGTAAATTTTGCTCTTATATTAATACCCTCCACAAGCTCATGAATAGAATAAGCTAGAGACTCAACTACTCCAATGTTGGTCTTAAGAGCAACAAACCAAGTTGGAGTTAGATCATTGATCAAAATATCAGCAAATTAATAAGAACGAAGGATATGCACAACTGGCAGTTGTTGTTAATTACTCTTTTGCAGAAAAAAAAAAGGAGATCCAATTGCATGTGCTTGGTGTGGCCATGAAGAATAAGATTGTAAGCAAGAGAGACACATTGCTCATAGCGTCATAGACTCATTGATCTTTTTGTGATCAATTTACCCTCATAAGACACATTTATATGTTTTCGGTGCAAATTTGACAAGGCCTAAGGTAAGGTCAGGTTATGAAGAAAGTAGGTGGAACTAAAGACACAAGGAGGAAACATAAAGATGTGAATGGGGAAAAGGACAGAATATTCCTGAGGCAATCCATCATAGAAAGCCAAAGTCATGAAAAAAGTACTTTGATTCTCCAATTCCTTCCTCACCTCGGTGGGGATAAAAGTAGCTGGTGGCAGGAGATCATTGAATTCATGGAGAGCTGCATGAACTCGCCCAATATAAGCAACCATAGGGTCATGAAGGCATTGTGGGGCTAAAAGAGTCATTAGATCTTTATATATGCATATAGTTGTGACACACTCCAAACTAATTTACAAATTTCATATGAAAGAAAAACAGGGTATTATATACCAAGTTACATGAGATAAAATAGAGGCGCATTGAGCGTAAAACTGTGTTAGAATACACCACAGAAGCATGATTATATGGCCTTATTGCATTCATTAGACATGATTAGAGGATGTTTTATTTCCCTTGAAAGAGATATCATATCAAAATATTGTAATTTGATTCTCAACCGTTGTCTTTATCCAGAAACACTCACAGCCAATGGTAGAGTGATTTGACCAAGTACTGTTACTAAGTACAGCATACGTTAAGCTTTAGCAGCTTTTAGCTAAGTAGGATGCATGACCTGTTTGATAGGTTTAGGTTCCATGAGTGAGTAGTAAAAGGAGATGGAGACAGGGTTTTACTATACCGTGTTTATCTTGAATTTGTCATAATTCACTTGTAGGAGGAGAAGGACTGGAATGAGAAAGGGAGGGAGACAAATGTGGAATAAGGTGAGAACATGGTGAAGAACAAGACATAAAAACAGTTATAGAGGTAGTAGACAATGAGGTTGGGGATGAAGTGATCTGAGGGACCTAAAGGGCGAAATGTTGAATTATAAAATGTATAGAAAGAGAGCAAATTGAGGAGAGGAGGGAGATTGGTTGGGAAAGAGATTTGAATACCGAAATCAAAGCTTTTCAAAGATGACATCATTAGATATATAAACTATACTGTCTAAGTATATAGATATTGAAAATGCTTTTATACTATTGTTATTATGAGATGGAGATGATGTTGTGCAGTCGATTTTTTCCTGCTACAATTCTAATGGTCATAGATAATCTACTGCATGATAATAAACTTATTTTGAGAAAACATTTTCTGAGATTAATCTTAAATTAAGCAATTTGAAGCTTGTAATGTTCAAATATCTTTGGTACTCATTACTTTTGACTATTTTATCCTGCAGTTTGTTATCCAGTACGTGTAATTATTTCCACTTCATAATTATCCTATTCCCTTGTTAATTGTCTACGCTCTTCCTTGCAGCCACAATCATCTTACAATACTAGACATTGCAAGGAAGGCTTTTCTTTACAGTGTATATTTCTTTCTTGTATTTTCTTTTACCTAAAAGGATGAATGATGCAATGGCTTAGATGTGACTCTAATGCTTGACCACCAATTTGGATGGATCAAATTTCCTTATAGCCCTAAGTTTAATCTCCTTAGAATATTTTATAATCTTCTCACTCTTGACCCATATTCTGTACTTCTACATTTTTCTTATAGCATTTTATGGAAGGCAATACAAAAGTTGCTCCAATATCTCGCTTGCCTCTCATCACTGTTCTAGATACCAAGCATCACTTGAAGGACATTCCAGTTATACAGGCAAGATTCCTTTAACATTTGAGTTTGAGATTGGTTTGTTTTCCTAGTACATTTTTATTCAATCATCTGATACCTTTTATGCATTACCAGCCATTTCATTTGGAGCTAAATTTCTTCAATAAAGAGAATCGAGTTCTTCACTATCCTGTCAGGGCTTTTTATGTGGATGGACCTAATCTTATGGCATATAATATATTATCTGGATCTGAGGGTATCTACAAGAAGCTTTATAATTCGGTAATGTAGAGACTATAAAGAGTAGTAAGTTAAACAAATATAATATTGTCTTTTTTCTATAGAATTTATCATTTGCTTAATATTGACGAAATTTCAAGAGAAAGAAAATGATATTTCTTATTATTGATTGACCACAATTGCATTAGAGAGTTGTATTGGTAGAGTTTTCTAGGAGAGATCCTAATCACCTTGAGTATGAAATAAATATAAGGATAAGATAGGTCGTAAATTAAGGGATCATTAGAGATTATGTTCAAAACTTGATCCAAGCAATCATAAGATAAGGTGTGCCACTTGCTGTGAAGTAGACAGAAATGGCTTGCAAATTTGGTTGTCCAGCAAATTCTTCCTCTAGAATATTGTTTTATGTTGTATGATTTCTTTCAAAATGAACATACACTAGCCTATTAACAAATTAGGCAAACCTCATACCAAGCTCTAGATAATTGTTTCATTGCTAAAGACTGCATACTTTTTTTATTAAGACGAGTGTTAGGAATACACTCTTTAAAACACTCTTATTGGTTAAAATTTACTGAAAGCTACAACATCATGGGAGGTGTTCATTAAATAATGTGATTCAAAACCTGGAGATGCATTCATGTTGTAATGATCAATCTAAATTGGTAACTAATGACAAAAGAACTCTAACACTAAGTCAGCTTTTCCAAGTTTGCTTCTCTACTGCTATCATCTTTTCCAAGACATATTCATTCCATTCAAGAACTCTGAAACTTGTATACCTTTTAGAATTTATGTTTTTTGTGAATTTTTTATTTACAAGCCTTAAAGGAAGGGAATAAGTTTTCAAGTGACAAAATTCGAAATAGGATGTTTTGTACATATGATTTTATGCCCTTTCTATTGGCAATATGTTAGAGACTCCGTATTAACTAATGACAAGCCCAAAGTAACGTATATAATTGGAGAAATCCTCATTTTACTAGCTGATTTTGAGGGATTGATTAGGCTTAAACTAAATTATAAAATCATATAGAGTCAATCAATTGTTGTTGGACCAATTGGGTCATTTGCAATTCATCATTGGATCATCCGGAGAGGATGAGTTAGAAATTCCACATCAATGAGTGATATGATCAGAGTACTCTATACAAGTGAAATGCTATCCTATTATGATTTGCACAAGGACAATATGTGGATAATTAGCTAAGAACAATTTGTCATGTGGTCAGTAACTCCAACATCTAAGGGTTTTAGAATTTTGTGTTGTACTAAAAAACAGTAGAAAACGAAATCCCATTTTGGCACTAACAGACATTTGAGTTGAAAAGAACTTCTACAAGTGTTCTAATTGTTCCTTAATGAAAGTAAGAGACTTTCCCTTCTACTCCATGTTTTCTCCATTTGAGGCTTGAAATCACCCTTCTCCATTCAGAAGTTGGATAGTCTGTTAAATAAAACTGAAGAAAAGAGCATTGGCCACTAATGATGGTGCAACTTTGTTGCTGACAGAATTCATGGAAGACATTATGGGAGAACATAGGAACGGAATGGAAGCTTTGATACCATTTAACTTTAGAAGAAAATGACATTTGTATTACTGATTGATCAGAATTACATGAGTTATTGAGGAAACTGGCTTGGGGAGATCTTAACCACTCTCATCAGAAAATAAATATAAGGATCATAAGGAGAAAAATAAGGAAGAATAAGAAGAGATCAGATTTGAATAATCCAATCTTGATTGTAACTATCTAAATCTTCTAAAACTCTTATTCGAAATTTTGAAATAAAAGCACATGCAGCTGTCGACGATTGACAAGTTATAACTATTTTTATTTTACAAGAGAAAACAATATTCAACCTTCTAATGTTCAGCAACTTTGTATAGATTCCTCGGAGTGTGGAGTATCAAGCAAAATATTTGATTTACAGTATAAAACAACACCTATTTCTTGCGGTTTATGAATTTAGTGGTACTACAAATGAAGTCGTACTTTACCGGGAAAATACTGATGCAATGACATCAAGTAGTAAAAGCAGCACAGTGAAAGGTATTCTTTATATGCAATCCTTCTTCCCGAGTTTGGCCATGCATTGTTGCTATAAATAATTCTAGTAATTGTCTACAGGTCGTGATGCAGCATTTATTGGTCCGAATGAAAATCAGTTTGCTATTCTTGATGATGACAAGACAGGGCTGGCAGTATATACACTACCAGGAGGAGCCTCACAAGAAACAAAGGACAATGATAAACTTTTTGAAGAAAATCAACCTACAGAAACTGAAGATGGTTCAATTCGTGGCCCAACGCCATTTATGTTTGAAACTGAAGTTGATCGTATCTATTCAACTCCTTTAGGTGCTTCAATACATACATATTTACTTGGTCACTGTCTGTTTTTGCTTACATTTGTAGTGATGGGGCCCATTGATACTGGAGTAAATAAAATCAATCTTCCTCAAAATAAATTACTTCCTACAGGGTGTAATTCTCATAAAAACATTAAAGACCTTTTGCACTCCATGAGTTTTCAAATAAATGGAAACATCTACCGTTCTCTGTAACTTTTTCTAATTGAACTTCTCTGATATTTACATTGTAAGTTTTAGATAATATCTACTATATTCAAAGGTTGGATTGGTCAATATAATTTTGTAGAAAAAATAACCAAGTTTAATAATATAAAGTTCTAACTAAACTTGCAACCTTTGATCCTTTCCCTTACACAGCAACACATTTTTTTTGCACCTGGCCATTATTTTACTAGCAGTATGAGTATTGATTTATTGTTTTGGTCGCAGATTCAACTTTGATGTTTGCTTCTCACGGGAGCCAAATTGGACTAGTAAAGCTCATACAAGGGTATCGCCTTACCACTTCATCTTCCAATGGGCATTATATATCAACCAAGGGCGAGGGCAAAAAGTCAATCAAGTTGAAGAGAAATGAGATTGTACTTCAGGTATCATTCAATCGTGTGCTTATTTAATTATGACTAGAGTAGTGGTGCACACCTTCTCCCTGTAATTAAGTAGGTAAAAAAAAACAGGGATGAGTGAGTAAAAAAAAGGTGGAGACTCAAATGGAAGTGTGGTTATTTAATTCCTTCTTTTTTTGGAGAAAAAAATATCAACCATAAATTTTAAAGAATAATTATTTGATATAAAGAGAGAAGACAAAATTGGAAAAGAAAATAATAAACTGAAAATAAGTTGTGTATTGATACAATTGAAGATTATCTTAGAAAGTGAACTTTAAACCGCATACCTCATCATGGAATTGGACATCTTGAACGTAAGACTGTGTATTTGTGGATAGATCATGACAGCAGTTAGATAGAAGATGATAAGATAGATCTAACAAATCTTGTTAGCACATGCTCTAATACTACTTTTAACTTAACGTCTTGAAACTAGCTTGTAAGGTTATAATTTGATTATATCTTTAGTTCATGTAAAATCTCCAACTGATAACTTGTAATTGTGTGTTATACACACACTGTTCACATTTTTTATTGTGTTAAGTCACTTGCATGTAAGTTTATTTAGCCAATTGTTCCCTTGTAATATGGGTATAACCGAAGGCCTTTCTTAGCATCCACAAAGAAAAACTAAGGCTTATAGACATGCCTCTCCTTTGGTAAAAGTCATTATTACTCATTAGTTTAGGTTCCTTGTTTGTAGAAATAATATTGAATGACTTTATATGGTTCTTCTTGGTAACAAATACATGTTTTTTTTTTCTCAAAATGGGCAGGTTTACTGGCAAGAGACTCTCAGGGGACACGTTGCAGGAATTTTAACAACACATCGAGTACTTATTGTTTCAGCAGCACTTGACATACTTGCAGGCACTTCGACAAATTTTGACAATGGGCTTCCTTCAATATCCTTAGATTATTATTTTTCTATTAATATCAAGGAACCATTTATTCCTATTAATCATACACTTGATTGATCAGGTAGCAAATATGGGAGATGAGGAGGTGAACATAAATTCTACACTCACTTTTACTTAAAGCTGTAACTTCGGTTGAAAACCATTCTCACTCAATTCTCTATAACCACCTTCCCATTTTCCACACCTCCTTAGCCAAAACGGCCATTAATTTCATATTTTAGTTGGATATATTTTTCATTTTAAGGCCTTAACTGATGTCTACTTTAGATCAATCTTATGGATAGGACCTGCCTTTCTTTTTTCTACTGCCACTGCCATTAGTATACTCGGCTGGGATGGAAAAGTAAGGACTATCTTGTCAGTCAGTGTGCCTAATGCAGGTAAATTATCTAACTGCATGTTGGATATCACAATATCTTAGCCATCTGTGTTAAGGGTTCTATTTTCGAAACAATTTTTTTACTTGAGATACGAGGAAAAGATGAATATTTTTCCCCCACTATTGTGTACAAAGCTGAATACAGATATGTACTAAGTGAGTCTTAGTTCTAACCTAGTATTTACATGAATGGAGAATCTTGATATCATAGTTTCAGGATATAAAATGGAAACTAATTACAGAGAAACAAATTTGTACAAATAAAAACAGAAACGGGGAAAGCTTAAGGATTAATCAATACGTGCTTTTACTTCTTGTACAACAATGATATTGCAGCTCTTTACTTTCGACAGCTGTAGACTCGAACTAACTGTCGGTTATTTGGAGTGCAGTATATAGTATATAAACACCTCTTGTATAATTGTTTCAGTTGGGTTGAATGATATTTTCGGAGTAGAAATTTTCTCTCAACTATTCTCTAAATCTAACAAATGCTAATGGCATATTTGTTGTCACAGATAAGTGCCACAGGGACCTCATACTTTAAGATCAAGAATGGTTTCCATCCACAATAACTCATAAACCCCTTAGGATATGGCCCGAGATTCTTCCTTGAACACTTGATCTTTTTACTACATTTTACTTCTAGCACTTTCAAGAACATATATATCCTGAAGTGGGTCTTTTTTCTGGAGTCATAGTCTGCATCTCAAGACAAAAATATATATTGACTAATTAATTCTGACTTTGTATTTACATAAGAAAATTTGTCTATCACAATTAAAGGGAAACTCACTACAGGGAAACAAATCTGTAAAAGTAAAAACAGAAAAGGGGAAATTAAAAACTAATTAACTTGTGCTCTTAAGATTTTTTTTTCTGTGTATTGTCCTACTAATATGTTTTTATAAATTCCTTATGCAGTCTTGATTGGTGCTCTGAATGATCGATTATTGCTTGCTAGCCCTACAGAAATAAATCCCAAACAGAGGAGGGGGTTCCAGGTCAAAAGTTGTCTTGTTGGTCTTCTTGAGCCTCTTCTTATTGGATTTGCCACAATGCAACAAAGTTTTGAGCAGAAGCTTGACCTATCAGAAATACTCTACCAAATAACATCAAGGTGTCTTTTGCTATCAGAAAAATCTCACATTTCTTTATGTATGTTAAAGCTTTGTAACAACTGACACGGTGTCTTTGTAAATTCTTATTTGAATGAAGGTTTGACAGCTTGCGCATAACACCTAGGTCTCTGGACATCCTTGCTAGAGGTTCTCCAGTTTGTGGAGACTTAGCTGTGTCATTATCTCAATCAGGTCCACATTTCACCCAAGTAAGTGCTAAAATTCTCCGTCTCAGCATTTAGTTTTGATCAATTTGATCTTCTAAGGATGTTTAGTTTTAACATCAGGTGATGCGGGGTGTCTATGCTGTGAAAGCTCTTCGTTTTTCCACTGCTTTGTCTGTTCTAAAAGACGAATTTCTGCGCTCAAGAGATTATCCACAATGTCCTCCTACATCTCATTTATTTCAAAGGTTCAGACAGTTGGGTTATTCCTGTATCAGGTTGGTAACAGTTACTATGAAACTTCATTGAACTTATCATGTTGCCATTGTGTCTAATGGAACTGTTGAAATATGATGATTGCGTGTTCCCTCATTATTGATTTTCGTTAATTTACTTGTTATATTGATAATGTTTTACTCTCTTATCCCAGCCAATGGCTAAGTTATTATGTATCTAAAATTCTATATTATATATGAAAACTGTAGATTTTTTTATTAACCTTTTTAGTGGATGTTTCAATTGATTGACTATACTCATTTGTATCTGGTGATGTTGACTATACCCAAAGAAAGCATTAGTGTGATTTAAAAGTTTGTTTACTTCTGTAATTTAATATCACTTGCAGGTTCGGTCAGTTTGATAGTGCAAAAGAAACCTTTGAAGTTACTGCAGATTACGAAAGCTTGCTTGATCTATTTATATGCCACCTTAATCCTAGTGCCATGAGGCGTCTTGCTCAGAAATTAGAAGAAGAAGCTCTTGACTCAGAATTGAGGCGATATAGTGAAAGGATTTTACGGATTCGATCTAGTGGATGGACTCAAGGAATATTTGCCAACTTCGCTGCAGAAAGTATGGTTCCTAAAGGACCTGAATGGGGTGGTGGAAACTGGGAAATCAAAACCCCTACTAATGCAAAGGATATACCTCACTGGGAGCTTGCTGCAGAGGTAACGCCATATATGAAGACTGATGATGGTGCAATTCCATCCATTATTATAGATCATATAGGTGTCTATTTAGGCTTAATTAAAGGAAGAGGCAATGTTGTTGAGGTCATGGAAGATAGCTTGGTTAAATCCTTCATCCCTGCATCTAACGATTTTAAAGCAACTGGTCTTGAAGTATCTTCACTTAAACCCATATCTAATGCAGGGGTTGGTAATTCGCAAGGTGTTCCATTAATGGGTCTGGCAAGTCTTAACAAAAAGCCTGCGAGTTCCTCAAGTGATGAACAGGCTAAAGCAGAAGAAGAATTTAAGAAATCCATGTATGGAGCTGCTGCTTCTGATAGCAGCAGTGATGAGGAAGGAGTATCAAAAACCAAAAAAATACGTGTTAGAATACGAGACAAGCCAGTTACCTCTTCTATTGTGGATGTTAATAAGATTAAAGAAGCCACTAGTAAATTTAAACTAAGTGAAGGGTTAACTCCGACAATGAGCATGTCATTTACTAGTGGATCCCAAGATCTTGGCCTATCTCAGCCACCTGCAGCTACTGGAGTGGCTGCTCATACTGTTTCAAGTCCAGGTGACCTGTTTGGTACAAGTGCCTTGACTCAACCAAAATCAATTTCACAGCCAACTACTGGGGTTACAAATTCGGGAACTAAAGTAGGACCTATTCCAGAGGACTTCTTTCAGAATACAATTCCATCTCTTCAGGTTGCTGCTTCACTGGCTCCTGCTGGGAGTTATCTCTCTAGATTTACTGCAGGAGCTGAAAGTGGCAAAGCAACTCAAAACCAGGTTAGTGCTTCCGAATCTGATGTTAGTCTTCAAGGTGATGTTTCTCCTCAAGCTGTTCAACAACCTGTGTCTCCTATCGAGTCTGTAGGACTTCCTGACGGCGGTATCCCACCACAATCCTCAGATCAGGCTGCAGTCATGTCCCCATCACAGCTTCAGGCACCAATTTCTAGCCAACCTCTTGATCTTAGTATATTTGGAGTACCAAATACTTCTGATTCTGGAAAGCCTCCACAAGCTGTTTCTCCATCATCCTCTGTACGACCGGGACAGGTATAAATACATATGTGCATGCCAATTCATTTACACGTGGATAAGTAATGCTTTCTAAACATAGTATTAAAGATATGGGAATACAGAAACATAAATGCTCATTTTATGGTTTTTCCTTTAATCATTTTGTATATTAAATAGGCTTGTCAGGAAAAAAAAAAGTCTGATTGAACTGGTGTGCTTATAAACAGTGATTACTTCTAATAATGTCGCAGCCAAACAGTCAACTTTACTGAACGTAGTGAGTCACATAACTATGGTGTATTTTAGGAAGAAAGGCAAGGACAGCAGGGAATTAGAAGGATGTTGGGATAATGGATGACATAAGAGGGGATAAATTTGGAAGAGTGTATTGTAACAACTGCACAGATTGCAGGTGGGAAAGTGACCTGATTCTGTTAGCCCTTGAAAAGTCTAAGAACCTCTGTCATTTTTCTTATGTTTGAGTCTTTATCTTTGATATTTAATTTTATACAAATCCTAATATGACACTAATACCAGAAGCTGAAGGACCTTGTGGAAATTCCTTCAATAAAAACTGTGTTCTAGCTCCTGTTTTCTATTTCATAGTTTGTATTATTTTTCGGTTCCCAGTCTTATGGCTCCTATGACAGGTTCCCCGAGAAGCTGCTGCTGCTGTATGTTTCAAGACTGGACTTGCTCACCTTGAGCTAAATCATCTTTCAGATGCTTTGTCTTGCTTTGATGAAGCTTTTCTTGCATTAGCTAAAGAACAATCTCGTGGAAGTGATATAAAATCTCAAGCAACAATCTGTGCTCAATACAAGATAACAGTCACTCTGCTTCAGGTACTACTACTATGCTTCAATTGCTAATGGCATGGATAGAATGGACTCTGACCAACAAGTAAATTAGGTAGTTGAACTTCTGTTTCTCTTGGTCATAATGCAGCGTTGTCGTAAATCTGTAGTTACAGATTTTCCATACTCTGAATATTTGTTGCGTAGCTAAATAACCAGTGGCAGCTCTCTTGAAACTGTATTTATTGTTGCATTGAAATTCTTTATTTCTTTATTACTTTAAATTTGTCTTCTTGACTGCAGGAAATTGTACGTTTGCAAAGAGTTCATGGTCCAAGTGCAATTAGCGCAAAAGATGAGATGGCTAGACTTTCACGCCATCTAGGCTCATTGCCTCTGCTCGCAAAGCACAGAATAAATTGCATTCGAACTGCCATAAAACGAAATATAGAGGTGCAAAATTATGCATATTCGAAGCAAATGTTAGAACTACTATTTTCTAAAGCACCTCCAAGCAAGCAGGAGGAATTTAGGAGCCTTATTGACTTGTGTGTTCAGAGGGGTTTGACTAACAAGTCCATTAATCCGTTGGAAGATCCATCACAATTTTGTGCTGCCACATTAAGCAGGCTGTCGACCATTGGATACGATGTCTGTGATCTCTGTGGATCTAAATTTTCAGCTGTCACAGCACCTGGATGCATCATCTGTGGAATGGGCATCATCAAGAGATCAGATGCAGTCGCAGGACCAGTTCCTTCTCCTTTTGGTTGAGTCGCTAAGATTTATTTGCTTGTACCATGTGTTTCCTTGCGATGATGTTGTATAGAGAGAAGCAACTCCATTGTATGGATCTAGGAAAATTATAATTTCTACATTTTTGGCACACGGCTTTTCAGTTTTCCATTTGTTTTTTCAATTTCCGTCAAGGGGACGCTTTCTATGTAATTACATAATGTTGTTTTCCAATAATTTTGTTACATATATTGACCATTTATGAAGATAGAAACACAATTCATTTGCACCAGATGTGCAAAGGGCTGTCTTCCTCTTCCTTCAAGCCATTCAACTGCTTCATTTCTCAGTTAAATGGGGTAGTTGGAGGCCGACCCAATACAACAAAGACTCCAAGTCCTTTACAAAGTCAAATAAATACCAGTAGTGATTTTGGGATTATCAACTTGTTTGTCTTTGTATTGCCAACTGCTGCCTGTAAGTAATCCTTCTTTGATGCTTCTAACTCATTGTCAACTTGCAAAGCTGTATATAACCATCATATAATAAAAAACATATGCGTTCCATCAATTCAACAAATCAGGCAGATACATAAAAAAGATTTTATCCACGTCAAGAAAGAAATTTAGCATGTAACATTTAAGGGTTTAGGGTTTAGAGTCTAGTGTCAAGCTTTTAATTTTGCATTATAAAATGATCTCGTTAATCTCCTAGCTTATCCATGCATGTTTGTTCAGTTCCTATCCCAGATATGAGATTTTTTCTGAAAAAATAAATCCAATTTTGATTCAAGTAAAATTGTTTTCAAATTGCATGACACAGCTTTGGTTTGGTCATAAATTGTCAGACAAATAATTGATCACAAACCAAGTTACAGTTAAGGAAAGCATAAGTCAGTGTCCACGTAACAACAGTATTGTCTAATTTGAGAAACAGATACCGCAGGTGAAGACCAGCTTCCACAGGAAAGTGCAAATGTAACCAAAAGCTCTGACCATTCCAAGCCAAACATGCTTCGCACTTTCATGTCATCATTTTTCGCAGCTTTTGAGCAAGTCGGTCGCAGGAAGGCAAAGAAGAAAATTGATGGAAGAATTGTAATCTACTAAGCATTTTTTTTTATCAGCAAAGAATGAAATTAAATTAAGAGAGATACAAAAGGATATCCCAACCCTTTTACATAAACCAAACCACATTAAGAATCTCCAAGAATAAAGAGATGAACAAACACTACTCCAGAAGTAATAGGTAGATAATGTTTGCTGCATAAGCTAGACATCCTATTCTAACTAGCACCGTTCTCGTATTGGAATGCTATAAGCATTGTAATCTACTAAGCATGATAAAGAGAGTAGACCATGTACTTACAAACATCAGGTGATAAGGAAGTCTCAAGATGAAGTGCTCTATTGTGATTACATTTAGCAGCTGCCCCCACTTTTATTGTTGCCTTGCCTGACACAGCACAAGCATTGCCAAGTTTTAGCCATATCAGTCTTTATTTAGAGTTTCATTTTGACAGGATACTAAATGCTTAATATTGTTGTAGTGTGTGTATGTGGGCGTTCGTGTACACGTTAGTTCAATCTGCCATAAAATACCTAGAATAGTGATTTGATGTTTTTATTTCATTTTCCTTTCTCATTAGTATTTTCTTAAATTCTAGCAGCACAAACAAGTCATTAGAAGTTCAGATAAAAAAGTGTACAGAGAAAATCACTCATTTCAGCATGGGATGGCAGCACGGATTGATTGAGAAGGACCAAGCAACGAGCAATGTTTCTGGTTCTTTGAATACTTGTTCTTAAAAGACAGATATAGAGAATATTGTACCTTCTGCATTAGCGCCACAATCATTTAAGGATTCTCAATGCCTAAAATATACACCCAAATAATTGTGTTGTGGCTACCCTCAACATGTTAGGCAAACTAAGATGATATCAAATTCAAATCAAATCCTCAAACAAAGGCCCAACTCTTCGGTCTTAAGTTGTAGTGATAAGTAGAAAATCAGTGACAGAAAGGTATCTTACCTTGCAAATATGTTTGTTAGGTTAGATAGACACCCACAGTATCAACCATCGGCTTAATTACTGGTAAAAACTTACTTTAATCTATGGATCTGAAACACTACACTTCCTCTTCGATTGAGATCGACATTGGAAGCTTTAATCTCACACAAACTATTGTATCTACCAATATCCCTCACTTTGGATTCTGAACAGATACCGTAGGGATCACACGACTGATCCTTTTCCTTTCTGCAAGCAGATGTAGAACTGGAAGTTATTTTTTATTCCCCTAATTTGTCATTGAATGTGCCTATTATCATAAATATTCTACAGAAGCACTTGACAATATCCTCTGACTCCTTAACATCTAATGAACTTGAGGAACTCAGCTCTTTCTTGATCTACAAATATCCTCTCCATCTGAACAAGCAAAACAGACAAACAGCAATAATTGGACACCGTTGCATGCTTGTAACTTCAAGTGATCTACACACATATCAGCTAATTCTTGTTCGATCAGAGACTTCTTCGGTGTGGTAATGAATTTGGCCATTTTCTTTTCCAGTGATTGCTTATCCTTCAGAGAGCTATAAAACAGTGGTTTCTCTTTCGCCATCCCTCTTCTGGGATTGATGATAGCGACTCTTGTTTTATGTGCAATTGCTGTTCACTAGCTTGCCAGAGTAATCAGTGACAATGTCAGATAACAATTTTCTACTGTAATCACTTTTAGCAAGAGAAAGCTGAGGCTTGGCCTAGGTAGTTGAATTAAGCTCACTTTGGGAAAAAGATTTTGATGTTTGATATTTGGAGCTTTTGATGGAGTTCTGGTCCATTGAGTCCCTCAAATTCTCTGCATTCCAGTTAGAGGAAATGTAGACAGCTTCCTGATATAGAGCTAACCTGAAATTCACAGCCCGTTCTTCTAGTCTAACCACCTCCTCCTCCAATACTGCTACCTCAGCCACAAGCTCTAGTATCTAAAATTCCATGTATAAAAGTTTATTACAATTGAAATACAATCGATAGATGACTTCATCTGAGGTTTTCCTAAATTAATCGCTTGAAACACTTCAATCTGTGAAAAAGAAAAACATGCTTCATTCGTTGCCCACTTCTGGGTTCCACCTATGCACACAAGGAAAAGGTGAAGACAGATACTAACATGTGGGGGGAGGTAAGGAGGAAGGCGAGGAAGGGATCCCAGAGGTCTTGTAAACGCTCTTTCTAACGCTCTGTGAACATTCTCTTCGTGTCTAAGCTTTCTCTTCAACTCGTCAACCTGCATAGTTTTAACACATAACCACACCATCAAAGGGGTTGTAGAAAAAACAATTGGGGAATTAAAGCATAAAAGGATTATGAATATCATTCACATACATCTTGTATCAAACCCATTTTCCTTTCTCTATTGGACCTACGCTCATTTTTTATGGTTGTCTCCATTGCCACCATTTTCTTACTCCCTCGAGTTTCCATCTTATACTGCCTTGCACATTCAGTGATACATCAAATCTGTTATGCAAACTGTATGCAGGAAAAAAGAAAAGGAAGAAAAGGACGAGGCTTTAAGCTCGTTGCCTCATCCACGGACCAATGTAAATGTTCCAGTTGTTCCAAACACCAACTTCATATGAAAACCAAATCTGATCTGATTTGGTTAATGATATTTTTTGCTACCATTCAACATTCATATTGCAAACAAATAAACGTGGTTGACAGACATGGAAGAGAGAGAGAATCTTTGTGGACTGTGTTACATGTCACAGACTGTGACATGTAACTAAATACATTTATGTTGGAATTTAGATATGAGCTTCATGCGAAATTGGAAATTTATGTTTTATATGTAGTAGTATTTATTAGATTCTCTCCAATTAAAGATGCTTCTAGAGAATAAAAAGTGGAGTCACTGTTGCTATCTGAGCTTCATCTTCAATGTATCTGGGTTTTTCAGATGTTTTGTTACTAAATAGGAAATTTTAATTTGCTCCTTTGAAGTGGTCATGGACATTTTCATGCATTCCTAAACATACCCAATGGATGTGATTGTTGTCTGCAAATCCTTCGTTCTCTTATTCATAATCTGATATGTTAAAATGAAATTTGCCACCCCACATCATAACACTAAAGCACTAAGTAAGTGTTTAAAAATGCCTCTCATTATATTTTGGAGTTTTCCACAAAACTTTTTTTCCATGGAAGCTAAACTAAGTTATTATCATCTCTGTACCTTACCATTTTGTCAGACAGTTCGCATTTTAATTCCTCTCCGTTCTTTTTTGCAGAAATCTGGAAGCATTTTTTGAAAGCTCACCAGTTATGATCAGAATGCACAGGAAATGTAAAGATTTGAGGGAAGAAAAGCAAAAAATATTCAACGACTTGTATATCTGTGCTAACCAATTTGATGCAGAATAAATGTGGTTGAAGTTTTAATTTGCTATGTTTAATACAAGAGCAAGGGGAAATGTTAAAATTATACTGTACCAGACATATAAGGATCAAACTCAAGCATTTTAAAACATTAATCACAAGTTCTATAAACAAGACAAAATCAAACAATGGAACTTTTACTTTTTGAAATAGCTCAGATATGCATACATTTTACTTTTCAAACTACTTAATTCAAACTTTAAAAAGAAATACAATGAGATTTTACATTCCGAATTGTAAGGGTGCATGAAGAAATAGGCTTCATATAATTGTCGATATTGTTGATTTTTAGCCTTTGATTTATAAATGGGACTTGCCTTGCTCTATATCTTCATCAACCAAAACCTACGAGGTTATGTGCCCTGATATCAGTGCTGTGCTCAACCATTGGAACACGATAATGAACCTCAAAGCCTACGCACTCACCATACTTGCTGTCATACCAAGAAACCATTTTTGGTGGGACATTGCCACCGCCCAATAACTTCTTTTCCAAATCTACGTTTTCACTTTTATGGATCCTTACCTCTAGTCCAAACTCAACCTCCATCAAGTTTGAGTGAAGTCATTAAGTTGTATATAAATTAAATAATGTAATATTATGTATTTAGTAAATTTTTCCTCCACCTTCTTACTTTCACCTCACATTCATATCAATTTCACATTCATATCAATTGTTACAAGTCAATTTTAACCTTTATAAAAAATTTAAATAATTCTGAAAGAAACATAATTTCACTTTTTTAAATAATTTCATTGTACCTCGTACCCTCATACCTTCTTTCCATATGCAATACTTATATTATTTTTCAGTCATATTTGACATAACAGTTCCATAATTTGATTGTATGTGAAAGAGTTGACAAAAAAATTTATTATATTTGATGTTTTCCAATGTGAAAATAATTATTTTTAGTTCTATACTTTACTTTTACACCTCGTTGATCTCGTTGATTTTTTTTGTGTGATTTGTGACTTTTAAAGAAATAAAAAGTATAAGTGAACAAAAACAATCACCACTTGTAAAAATACCATAAAACTTACCTTAACCACAAATTTTCACCATACTTACAAGATTATTGTTAGAATTTTTAAAAAAAAAAATAAGGGGTTCCAAAGAAAATTTGCCAAAATAAATGTCTCTATATATTTTTTATATAATATTAGATCTTTTGGATGCTTCTATATATTGTTTATATAATATTAGATCTTTTGGATGCTTCTAAAGGGATAAAATAAAGAAAGCCCATATGAACTCTAGTTGCAGTTTTTTGGTATAAGTGCACCAATACTGTGCGTATATAATGTTAAAGTGAAGAAATGTGTTGGAAGTATTACTCTAATACTCATTGTTGTGATGTTGGAATGGTGTGGAAAATGGTCCACAACTGGAATTTGGACCACCTCTTGCTACCTTTATTCAATGCCAATTATATTTTGCATCTCCATATTTTTCCTCTTACACTCCCAATCTTTTTAAATATCCATTTTCCCTTTCTAATTTATTTCTTTAACCATTTTTGTGTTCCTGTGTAAATATCTTTAGAATTCGGTTTTCCATAAATTTGAAGACTAAATAAGGCCTTTGGAATGTAAAACGTGCTATTTTGAAAAAAAATCTCCGAGCTCTCTCAAGCTAAAAAGAAATGCACGTTTACAGTTAACGAAGAAAGATCGGGTGCATTTCTTGCAACACTAAAAAAGTAACCTCGATAAATTCTGAAGGCACTAGAAGCACAGTTTTTATTATCTTATGGCATGGATGGATACTACCATTATCAGCACGTACCACACATCAAATTCAGACCAGACACGTGATTTTCGTTATTTTATTTTCCCCTTAACCAGCATAATTGTTGTAGAACTTTCATTCATTAATTTTGTTATAATATTCACAAAATTAGAAGTATTGTTACACTACTGGTTCAAAGTGAGTGTGCACGTGTGCAGCTGCGACGGCTTTATCCAGACCTTTATTTTTCTTACTAACATAGGTCCGGAGTGGAGGCAAGAAAACGTTAAATAAAGTCGTTTTTCAACTTATTAGCCTTCTTGAGAATTTGTCACAAGGGTTTGTGGACCTCTTACAAAAAAGCTGTCGAAATTATTTTCCACGAGACTTGAATTGATGGAGGTAACATTTTTTGGAACTAACAAGTGAAGTCCAGAAAAATGATCACCCCATATATCATATGTATACTCACTCGCAAGCCCAGCCTCCCGTGAGTGAACAGCTGTTTGGTTGTGAAGTTGGGCTCCAGGAGCTCGAGCATGCAAGTTAACGGTAGATTTTGACCCCAAGGGAGACGGAAAAGAGTTAGCAGGAATGGCAGAAGTAGAACAATGTATCTGAACAGGTAATCTTGTAACACTTCTTGAAGCTGAATGTGGCACTAGGGAAGACGTACTATTGCTGCATCTTTGTGAAAAGGCAGGCTTCAATATATTTGACTCAGCAGCTAGGGCAGAAGCTTGATCAATGGAAGAATGTCGGGCAGCCACTTGTGTCATTGGACTAAGAGCCTCGGCAGGTTGCTCCACATCCATAGACAGTGACCAGTTACATTTAGATGTAACACAGAGAGAGGGAGATAAAGGTGATGAGGGTGTAGAATTCCCACTTTGGCTACTTGAAACTTCAGACAGTGCCGCCAGTTTGGCACCGAGACCCTTCCTCTTTTTTCTTCTACCCTTTTCTTTACCAGTTTTGACTGTGAGATAATCCAACTGAGATGTTTTCGTTGGATCAAAGCTCTGACCATCTGTGGATGCCAACTTTCTTTCACTTTGAATATCAAATGCATGACTACTAGTCTGTTCATGACTTTCAGGAGTCTGTATCAAATTATGAGAAATTTCCAATTTAGTTGGATTCTCTTGACCATACGGATATTTCCCACTGGAGGCCTCCATTAGATGATTCATCTTACTAGACATAGAGAGCTTACTCTTTCTCTGGTCATGCCGTAACAAACTGGCTTTTCCAGCACTATTTATGGTAGCGTGGACCAAGTTATCATCACTCTGGCAAGATAAATCCAAGAAGCCTGACACAGTTGTTTGAGGAAATATGAAACAAAATATCAGAAATATTAAGGATGCAATAAGAATGAATCCAAGAAGGGATCTCTTCACTCTCATCCAATACATGGATCTCTTGCAGATACCTAGCATATCATAAGGGAAACTTGCTTTCATAGGTAACAGAAAAATGCCAGTAGCCAAGACTAGTTCAAGATCTCGATGCACCACAGCTGCAGAAAAATCGGTTTGATGTGAAATCAGAAGTTTAGTTGATTCCCCTGGCTCAAGAGTAAAACCCTTACAAAATGGAATCTTAAAACCATCCAATCCACATTCTCTCCCAGAAACTCTGATACTTTTAACCTCTAATGGCAAGTCTCCAGTATTTTTGGCATACAACTCTTTCACTAAATGTGGTGAACAGGCAGAAGTTATCTCTTTCATGTGAAGTAAATTATATGGAAGAGAAAAGTTGAGCACCTTGGGCATTTTAAAATCAAAATCTACACTGTCAACATGTTCAGACCTCTCCAGCAAAACTAGAGAATGCAACCCTCCATAACCCTTTAAAGGTATCCACTCAACACCTGAAAGATTGTTTCTTATCAATGCTGAACCACTCCACCCACATCGATCAGATGGATAAAAAATTATTGGCCCCAAAGTTACATGATCATGAGGTTGCACATATGCGTCTGTAAGCGCATTCTCTGGTACAGAGAACCCATACCTTTTTGGAGTAGCACCTTCCTCAAGAACCAAGTGACTAGATGAAGAAGGGTGTAATAAATCACCTAAACCCTTACATTGATTAATTATTTCTCCTGAGTTCAAGATAAGCTGCATCACAACAGGATGTTCACTGGGATTCTTTACAGTGATCCACCTAGAGACATAATTTCCAACCTGAATCATCGGAAATAACACTTCACGGTCTTCAAGCACAGACATGCCACCCATGGTTCCTTGAGACTTCCAGTTTGCAAGAACCAGTTCATCTACATCTTCTGTCTCTAAAACCTTCAAAGAAAAGTAGTAGAAAGACTTCACTGTAATGGCTATTTGAAATTAGAAATAAGTATCGATAATCAAGTATGCTAAGGCCTTGCTTAAATAAACTTCTCCATGCTACTAGGAAAAATAAGGAATTGAACTTCTTTCGTAAGATAAAAATCAACTTATGCACTTAACTTTCATAGAAGTTTTTTTCTCATCTAACTTCTCTAAAAAGCTAAAGTGCATCAGATAGTTCACAGGAGCTCAATTTATTTTATTTACCTTCTTATTTTTCTCCTATAATTGCTTATGGAGTAATTTATCCAAAAATGGGTTAATTTAAAGAAAACCAAGTAAAATTGTTTCCAATAGTATCTGTTACTGTATATAATGACCAAAATTGCTTGTACACAGCTAATTATGGAAAGACAAATGGAAAGAAAAGTAGTAATGAAGAAAACAGAGTAGGGGAAGAATACGTTAGAAAGAAATTTCAAACAATGGTAAAGAAGGGCACCACCCTACTATTTGATACAAACTATTTCTGCATACTGTACAAGTTGATGAGAGAGATATCCATTTATATGTATCATGGGGTAATGTAAAAGAGATAAGCTTGTTTATTGTCTCAACTTTTTCCCATGCCTAAAAACTAATTGGTTAATTCTATTGAAATTATTATTTAAAATCTTTATCCTAGAGCAACCTCACCATTTTATTTCTCAACTCTCAAACCTGTCAAACTAAATTCTCAAAGGAGTGGAGGGACAGATCGCAAAAACAAAAACATTAAAAGACATTAATAATGCCCACAATTGATTTAAATTAAAATTCCCCATGCCACATAGTTAACATGCAACAATATAAGCATATAGATGAGCGTAATTATCAAGTTCAGTATTTTATGCACTAGAATACCAGATGAAAAACTAAAAAATAATCAACGAAAATACTTCCAAGGCATTTACAAAATATGCCGCTAGATTTAACTGAAGCCCCCCATTGTTAAAAAATCAGTGAATAAATAAATAATAGACAATATTCATCACTCAGTGGTTTCAACTTTTATTTGCAAAATAAACAGTTCAAAAACCTTTGTGTTCAAACAGAATACAGACAGCAAGAGCTGAACCAACTTACCTTGACATTTGGTTGCAAGTGCATGCTTCTGCCCATATACCCTGTTCCCATATTGTCGGGTTGGGTATGCTTGGACTTGCCTTCTACTTGAACAGATGAATATATTTTCCTTTGATGTTCAAAGCAGATATATAATATGTCCTCACATGGAATCTCAATCAAGGGACTACTTGAGTCATTAGTAAGAATCAGAAGTTTGCAGTTCTCTTGCAAGCTGGACTTAGGTGAAAAGTCATGTAACTCCAAGTGCAGGTGACTACAGTAAATAATGCCAACTTTAGTAACAGTACCAGGGAAAAGCAGTAAACCTTCTTTGAACTTAATACGGAAAAGCTCGGTGTCAGAAACTTCTATGACCTTAACAAAACTTAAAACATTAGGAGCATCATTTCTAAGAGAGATAGTGATAGCAATTTCACCACTATCACATGAGGCTAGACCCTCAAGAGTTGCTGAAATGAATATGCCAGCAGTATCATAGGCAGAATGACTATCCACTTCAGCTTCAATGGGAACCATAATAATATCAGATGTGTCTTGTGAGGGCCTCAGTAGATGCAAACAAAATGCACCAAGGATTTTTCCCTCAAATCCAACCATTATATCCATCTCCATGAGAGTTTCAGAGCCATGTGGAGCAATACTCCAATTCCTATGGGGTCTGATCGCTACAATTGGTGAACCAACTTGGCCAGTATTCGCAACCAACCGATCCTTAATAGTTGGGAAGAGCCAAGCATCAAAAACCTGAAAATCATTTATCCTACAAATTGCTTCGGTTTCAACAGAATAATGCCCTGAAGAAATTGATATCCAGGCAGTTATTTCCTCCACATAGAGGGTCTCATCAAAGGGATTGAACAGTGAAAAATTCTTGCTCACCCTTCCACCAGGAGAAATTTGCATACCTGATAAGGGTTGAATTCCAAAAGGAGACTCTGTAGCATATCCTTTAGCTTCTACTATGAATCCACCAGAACTTGTCTGCAAAATCAGGCTAGTTGATGACAAACCAAGACTTTTAGGGAAGAAAACAAAACAAATTAAAGCTGATTCATCAGGTCTCAGTGAAATGTCACTGAAGTTACAAGGATAGAACTGTAAGTCCGTGCTGAATGGCTCATAGAGGTTTAATATGCTATCGTTGCATGTATTTGTCACAGTTAAAAAAGCTGCGGAAGAAGAATACAAGTACTTTTTTCCCCAGTCAAGTACAGTCGGTCCAATCCTTACATTGGGTGAGACAGAACCATCAAAAGAATTTGATTTGGAAACCTCAGAGTTCTTTGACCAAAAGCGTGTTGTCTTTTGCTTAAGGGAAGAACCTCCACAAGAAGAAATATCATCTGTACAAGCAACCTCTGTTTGACGAGGTGGTACCTCATCCGCTCCCTCCCTGGAGTTCAAAGAACACGAGACAACCCCTCCATTAAGTAATCTGAACACGCCATGTTCAGACAACCAGCTTTCATTACTTGTCTGCCTGCTATCTTGAGATAACTCTACACAAAATGGACTGTTGTATTGACGGCCAGATTCTCCTTTAGAAGCTTCCTTCACAATTCTCTCTTTATGAGAAAATTCAGACAACATTGATGGAAAGCAGAACGAATGACTGTTCGGACACACCTTTTCAAAATTATGGGAAGATGAGAATCCATAGCCTAAACTAGAGTCACTAACAATGGTATCCGAAGAACCCCAATCATAACTCTTCTCAAAAGATGCACAACCATCATAATCTGGTGAATTTTCTATCCCATTCAAAGAGCACAGTCCATATCCAGCGAGCCAGAACAAGATGCACAACAGAACCACATAAGAAGTGAATGTTTTGTGCAACAATCCCCTGGTTGAACCACAAAAACTGGTTAGAGCATTTTTTTTCTTTTTCCACGTCACGCATAAATTATGTGCAAACAACCAAGACTGAAAATGCTTTGAGTGCAAATACAAAACATATACACATGTGAACAAATTTAACCAATCGCAGTTACACCTTGTAGCATTGATTACAGATTATTGACACGAGCTTATTGTGTTTCATATTAGACTGAAATCAAACAATGTCCAAACAAACAAATATGTAAAGAAAGCAATATCAAGCAATATTAGAATTCAGCCTTCGTAAGCTAGAAATAGAAAAGATAAGGATCCTTATCCGCAGCGTTGCGCGAAAAGTTTAAACAGTTATCAACCATGCAAGAGCCAATATTTGGCGAAAAAAAAAATAAACAAAAACGTAATAAAGACTTAAGGATAACATTCTAAATCTAGCTTCCCCGAACCATTAACCCAAATGTTAAAAAATAATAAATAAATAAAAACACACACACACCACGTGCTCAACCTACAAAAATCACAGTGCTCCCACTCAAAACTACAAATAGGAAACATCTGTTCAAAGAGAATGCGAAGAAGGATAACGAAAGACCAAAAATAGAGAGAAACCGAACACAGTATATAAAATGGATAAATAGAGAGAAGATAGTGATGAAGTTGAAAATTATAGAAAATGGAAAGGAAGTATACCGGAGGCGGAACATGGAGATGGAGATGAAGAGGGAAAATGAGAGTGAGAGTGGGTTGATGATTAGGGTTTGAAGGGAAGAGAAAGTGGTGTGGAACCCATGCGACAGACACAAGTTAGAGCGAATTTTTGGATGTTCTTAGTGTCCACACAAACCCGATGCTTCTACACAAATTTGCAGAAACAAACCAAACCCTTCTCCTACACATATACCATTTTTAGCTAAATTAATTCAATTCTCTAGGGTTTAATTAGATTGCATTTCATAGTTTCTGCTATAAAATTATTATTCATTCATGAACCCTAGAAAATTTAAATATATAATAACTATTCTTAAAGATATATTAGGGAAATTTTCTAATTAATAATAACTTCACAATTTAACATATTATATTTATTGTTAAATTCTTAATTATAATAATTTGACATATATTGGCTAATAAC
>Ga0123341_1000059_pt1 | contig 46893 bp, 40 predicted proteins | sample Turbeapinknodule_FD_89959 | JGI IMG/M metagenome (GOLD analysis project Ga0123341, IMG submission 89959) | Root nodule microbial communities of legume samples collected from Mexico - Turtle bean Mexico pink nodule | ecosystem: Host-associated > Plants > Roots > Nodule | place: Mexico: Nepantla...
CACGTCGAGCGCCGTGGTCGGCTCATCGGCGATCAGAAGCTGCGGTTTGCAGGCAAGCGCCATGGCGATCATCGCGCGCTGGCGCATACCGCCGGAATATTGGAAGGCATAGCGATCCAGCGCCTTTTCCGGCGCGGGAATCTCGACCTGCTTCAGCAGCGATATGGCCTCAGCGCGTGCCTCCGCCTTGCTCATCCGGGTATGCAGGCGAAGCGCCTCGACGATCTGGTTGCCGACCGTGTGGATCGGCGACAGCGACGACATCGGCTCCTGGAAGATCATGGCGATGTCGCGGCCGCGGATCGCCCGGATCTGGCGCCCGCGCGGATTGAGGCTGGTCAGATTGGTCGAGCCGCCGTTCTGGTCGTTCAGGATGATCGATCCGGCCGCAATCCGGCCGGGTGCATCAACGATCTGCAGGATTGAACGCGCCGTCACCGACTTGCCGGATCCGCTTTCGCCGACGACGCAGAGCGTCTTGCCCGGCTCGATCGAAAAAGACAGATCGCTGACGGCGCGAAAGACGCCGGTGCGCAGCGGAAATTCGACGGTGAGGTTCTTCACCTCGAGCAGCGGCCTGCCGGCAATGGGAACGATATCGGTCATGCCGGCCTCATTTGTTGTAGGGATCGGCCGCGTCGCGCAGGCCGTCGCCGAGAAGGTTGAGCGCCATCACGGCAACAACGACGGCGCAGCCCGGCATGAAGAGCCAGGGTGCGGTGGCGATCGAGCGAATGTTCTGGGCCTCGCGCAGCAGCACGCCCCAGGAGATGGTCGGCGGCTGCAGCCCGAGCCCCAGGAAGGAAAGCGAGGTTTCGGCAAGGATCATCGCCGGCACGGCAAGCGTGATCGACGCGATGATATGGCTGGCAAAGCTCGGCAGCATATGGCGGAAGATGATGCGTCCTTCGCGAACGCCGTCGAGCCTGGCGGCAGCGACGAATTCCTCGGTGCGCAGCGACAGGAAGCGGCCGCGAACGACACGGGCGAGCTGCGCCCAGCCGGTCAGCGACAGGATGATCGTGATCATCATATATTGCAGCGTCGCCGGCCAATCCTGCGGCAGGGCTGCGGCCATCGCCAGCCAGATCGGGATCGTCGGCAACGACAGCACGAAATCGATCAGCCGCTGCATGAAGAAATCGATGCGGCCACCGTAATATCCTGAGATGCCGCCGATCACGATGCCGAGCATCAACGACAGGAAGACGCCGACGAGACCGATCGACAGGGAAACCTGCGAACCTTGCACCGTTCGGCTGAACACGTCGCGCCCTAGCCGGTCGGCGCCGAAGAGAAGCAGCGGCGTGGTCTTGTCGGGCGAAGCGATCAGATGGATGTTTGTGTTGAACAGGCCGAACACGGAATATTCATAGCCGCGCCCGAAGAACTGGACGTCGACACGCTTCGTCGTGTCTTCCTTGAAGATGGCGGCCAGCGTTTCCGGATCGCGGGTGAGCTTCATCGGATAATAATGCGGGCCGAAGGAAAACCCGTTCTCGGTATCGATCAGATGCAGTTTCTGCGGCGGGTGAAAGGTCGCGCGCGCATTCTGCAGGTTCGGATCGTTGATGGCGAAGAAGCCGGGAACCAGGGCAACGATATACATCATCACGGTGACGACGAGCGCCACCATGGCCAGCCGGTGCCGGCGGAAAGCCCACCAGATCAGCTGCCATTGCGATGCGACGGCGGCGCGATCCGGCGGGATATTTGTAACGGCAATGTCAGCCATATCGGCTCCTATTCCAACCGAATGCGGGGATCGACCAGCGCAAGCAGGATATCGCTGATCAGAGAGCCTATCAGCGTCAGTGCGCAGATCAGCAGAACGAAGGCACCCGCCAGATACATGTCCTGGGCCATCAGCGCCTGCAGCAGCAAAGGGGCGGCCGTCGGCAGGTTGAGCACGATGGCGACGACGACCGAGCCGGAGATGAGGTTGGGCAGCAGCCAGGCAATGGTCGAGATGAACGGATTGAGCGCGATCATCATGGGGTATTTCATCAGCAGCCGGAATTCCGACAGACCTTTTGCCCGTGCGGTGGTCACGTAAGGCTTCGGCAGTTCATCGAGCATGTTCGCGCGCATGACGCGGATGAGGCTTGCTGTCGACGAGACGGCAAGAATGATGACGGGAAGCCAGAGATGCGAGAAGAGGTCGACCATCTTGGCGAAGCTCCAGGACGCGTTCTCGTATTCCGGCGAAAACAGCCCGCCGACATCCTGTCCGAATTCGACCGCCGCGATATACATCAGCACCAGCGCCAGCAAGAAGGACGGAACGGCCAGGCCGAAGAAGGTGAAGGCGGTGAAGAAATAATCCCCAATCGAATATTTGCGCACGGCGGAATAGACGCCGATCGGCAGCGCGATCGCCCAGGTGGCGATCAATGTCGACAGAGCCAGAATAAGCGTCAGCGCCATACGCTCCCAGATCAGATCCGAGACTGGCTGCTGCCATTCGAAGGAGATGCCGAAATCGCCGCGCGAGAGGATGCCCCATATCCATTTGAAATATTGGATGAGCATCGGATCGTCGAGGCCGAAACGCTCGCGCAATTGCGCCGCGGTATTCTGATCGACGATCTCGTTGGAGGCTGCCAGCGTCGCGATATAGGTGGTGACATAGTCGCCGGGCGGCAGCTGGATCAGCACGAAAGCCAGGAAGCTGACGGCAAAAAGCGATGGAATCATCCATAGCAAGCGTTTGGCGATGAAGACCAGCATGGGCGCCTCTTGCATTGAACGCCGCCTTCCGTGCCTTGCGGCTGTCAGGGCCGGCAAGGCATCTCGGAGGGCGAACCGAAAGAAAGCGCCGTACCGTCAGGCACGGCGCCGGAGATCCAAATCAGCTCGTGAAGGTGAACTGCTGCGGCAGCGCAGGCCCCGGATTGGGCCAGGACCAGCTGTCCGGTTGCTTTTCCGGCACGTTGCGCAGGTTGTTGCGGATGATGCCGAAGCTTCCGACGGCAAGGCAAACTCCGATGGTCTCGAAACTATCGGCGCAAAGGTCAAAGATCTGCTTCATGATCGCTCCGCGCTTGTCGAGGTCGGCCGTCGAACGTGCCTCGTCGAAGAGCTTCATCCGCTTCTTCTGGCTTTCCGGCGGTTCCTCGCCGCGTGCGCCGTTGGAGGTGTACCAAAGCGTCCACGGAATGGCGTAACGCGACCCTTGAGGATGGAAAGCGAAGTAATCACGCGGATCGAGCATTGGATCCAAGCCACCGGCCCCTGACCACACCTGCGCGTCGTGAGCGTTTTCATCGCCACGCGTATAGTAAAGCGCCCGCTCCATCGTATTAATCTTCATGTCAATTCCGATTGCAGCCCAATGAGTTTTGATCAGTTCAAGTGCATCCACTTGATCAGGATTGAGCGTGGGAATCACGTCAACGGCAAAGAACACCGGTTGGCCATCAGCACGCAGACGGGTTCCATTGCCGTTTTTCTTATCGAATCCGATTTGGTCGAGTAACAAATTAGCCTTCTCGGGCTCATATTCGGTGAACTGCCGCGAAAGTTTCTCGTAGTGCCAAGGGTGGCCAGGGCGCGGGCCAGTCTGATAAGGTTGGCTTTGCCCGAAGTAGACGATGTCAATGATTTCTTGGCGATTAATACCAAGCGAGAGCGCTTGACGAAATGACTTGTCAGCGAACATCTTACGCATCGCCGGATCCTTGTGCGTCATGTTCAAATAGATCTGGCACTGTTGGGCTGAAGAGGGCTCTAGCGTCATCAGACGATAATCACCTTTCTTCATGTTTTGCGACAGGGTAGGCTTGTTGGCCAGTATATTGATGTGTCGTTCTTGAATGTCGATTTTGCCTGAGATGACATTCAGCATCAGTGACTCGACGTCCTGCGATAGGCCGAAATTTAGTTCATCGATATATGGCAATTGATTGCCCTCGGTATCGATCTGCCAGAAGTAGGGATTGCGAACCATTAGTACGCGGGTCGCGCCGCCTGTATAGGGTTCTTTGATAATCCATGGATCTAAAGTCGGCCGTTCGGGATTAGCCCAACGGGAAGGGATTTCGATATCGCCGCACTTTGCGCGAAATAGATCTGTCCAGCTGTTGGCACCCGAGGCTTTCACGTCCGCGGTAAGATCCGCATTGTACTTGGGATGGAACTTACTGCAGTAGTGCTTTGCGAACAGCGTCGGATGTTGGCCGAGCGGCGTAGCGAGGTTTTCGAGATAAAGCGCGTTGGCTGCGGCAAAAGTAAATCTGACGGTGTAGTCATCGACTTTCTCTACGACAACCGGCGTGCCCGCCACTTGAATCTGAGCAGGCGCTGAGCTGTAGAGTTCTTTGTTTTTGACAACATCCTCGATCGCGAAGACGACGTCGTCCGCCGTGAAAGGATGCCCATCCGACCATTTTACGCCTCGGAGAAGATGGAAAGTAAACTGCGTGGCGTCTTCGCTAACCTCCCACTTCTCTGCAAGATTCGGAAGTACGGCGGTAAATTCCATGTTCCACCGAACCAAGCCCTGATTGCCCACCATACGCAGAATGCCGTTGTGGTCCGACGAACCGCGTAGGCCCCGTCGAAGGGTGCCTCCGTAAGTTCCAATTTTTTCCCACGGCGTCACTACCATCGGGTTCTGCGGGAGGCGATCCGCCAGCGCCGGAAGCTTTCCTTCTTTCACCAGCGCCGTGAGCTGCGGCGCCTCCTTAGCCTCGGCCGCCTCAGCCGTACCCGCTGTTATGGATAAAGCGACAACTCCGCCTACTCCCGCTAGAAACTCACGGCGGCTCATCTTAATCTCAGAAGCATCGTCCATATTTTTGGTCTCCTCCGAACCATACATTATCGCGAACGCGCCTGAACCTCGTTTGCCGAGGCTTGATCTTTCGCGTCTACACATTGATGCCAACGATACCGGGATTTCAATTTATTACAAGTAGGTACATCTTTATACATGTAGAAAGTCTTTTTGCTCCTTGGAGCAGAGATTAAAAGCTAGAGTTGGCCGGCTCACTTTTTTGAGGCACGCGGTCGTTGCCCGCACAGGCGTTGCCGATCAGAACGGCTCAACGGGATGTGACCATTGCCGACAGGTGAGGCGACGTCTGCGGATGGATTATAGAAACAAATCCGCGAATTTTGTGGAGCGCAGCGATAGTTCCGTTGCGTGCTCTATTTCAAGGGGCGGCGATCCGAGACCTTACTCGTGACTCAAGCTGGGCCCGGCCGCCGCCGCTCATTTGCGCCTTGAGCAGATGTCGCAGGCGCCGACCGGGCGGTCGGCGGCGGCAATCACATGCAGTTTTCTCGCCTCGTGAAGGTTCCTAGTCAAACTGCTCTCACAGATGGATTCCCGTCACACATCTTGGAAATACTCATGTCCTGCTGGGAGACTGCGATGCCTTGAGGTTAGATACCTTCAAACATACGTTGGCGAGCGCTGACAATATGCCGCTCCATGGCTAGGCGCGCGCGCTCAGGATCCCGAGCCCGTATAGCTTCATAAATTTGATCATGCTCCGACTGAACCGCTCTCAGGCGGTCGGGTGCCCGCAAGAGACTGAGTTGGCGCGTAACGTTCATGCCTGTCGTGATGTGGGAAGCTAGCGAAGCCTGGATCGAAATATAGTAGGAATTTCGCGTGGCTTTGGCCACGGCCTCATGAAAAAGACGGTCCTCCTCAATTCCCAGCGTACCTGTTTTGACACATTGCTCCAGGGATGCCAGAGCTGCGGCGATGAGCGCCAGATCCTCATCCTGCCAGCGCTCCGCGGCAAGCGCTGCGGCTGCAGCCTCGTGTCCGGCGCGAAACTCGAAGCAGCGCTGAACATCGGCGAGAGAGCTCACTTGCGCAAAACGAAGCACGGCAACATCGGGCTTGCGGATGGCGTAGGAGCCGGAGCCCTGGCGCGAAACGATAACCGCGTCTTCTCTGAGACGCCCAAGCGCCTCTCTAACGACGGTTCGGGAAACGGCAAACCTAGCCGCCAGTTCCGACTCTGAGGGCAGCTTGCTATTCAACAAAAGATCGCCGCGGGCGATCAGCGTCACAATGCCATCGTACACCACGTCGCTGAGGCGTCCGGGTGTTCCGGATTCGGTCAGTTCAATATCGACACTCCTGTTACTGGCAATTTTTCCCGCCCCACTCTCAGAAAATATGGTTTCCTTCATGCACGTTTCATCCTTTTCCCAGCGTGCCACAGAACGATAGTTCCCTTATCGTAAGACACGCCACCATTACCATTGATAGCCGGGCGTCTGGGACTCGCTCCGACCCGTCATTGTACAGCGACTAAAACCCCTAGGACTGCCATCTTATCACAAACTAAATCACTCGTCTATTCCTGTTGACACTTGTCTGTAGCTGTCATAACTAATACGGGGAAGCAGAACAGTCTCACGAGTTTAGCCGCAGCTATGACCATTGTGGGGGTCCGTCTTGGCGAACAAAAGAGCCGGCGAAGTTAGTCGGGCAACAGCACCTAGGCACAGCCGTGTCCCTGCGTGGTTGGCCTCAGCGAAAGGCAAAATAAGGATGCCGAAGCTCTCACTTCGGTACCCTGATCCGTTGCGCATTATTTAGAAGGGCAGTCGCATGAAGATTACCGATATCAGAACCTACCTCATGCAAGTGGGGCCACGACCGGGCCTGCCAGGGCAGACCTCCGCCGGCGCCGCGGGCGAAGCAGATTTCCGCGGCTCGCGAAACTGGCTCTTTGTCAAGGTCGAGACAGACGAAGGTATTTACGGGATCGGGGAATGCTCCGGCTGGCCGAGGGTCGTCGAGGCTGCCGTGAAAGACTATCGTGCGATCCTCATCGGCGAGGATCCGCGCGATATCGACAGGCTTTGGAGCCGGATGTTTGTCTCCTCCATGGGGCACGGTACTCTTGGAACGGTCGGAGGGGGAGCGCTGACCGGTATTGAAATGGCGTTGTGGGATATCAAGGGCAAGGCTCTCAATCAGCCGATCTGGAACCTGCTCGGCGGCCGTTTCAGGGACCGGATCAAGGTTTACGGGCATGCCAAGACACCGGACCGGGCGCGCGAGCTGTTGGAAAGAGGCTATAAAAGCGTCAAGGTCGGATTCACCGGTGCCGTCGACCTCGACAAGGTTGCGAACATCCGCGACACGATCGGCCCTGATGTCGACTTGATGGTGGACGCGCATGGCCCTTCGTGGATGACAACAAAGGACGCGATATTGGTCGGTCGAGCGCTTGAGCCGCTGGACCTCCTTTTCCTCGAAGATCCGGTTGCTCCAGAAAACCTCGATGCGCTCGAACGGATCCGCGATGCCATTGACGTTCCTCTGGCGGCCGGGGAGCGCGTGAGCAACATCTGGGGGATCCGGCAATATATCGAGCGAGATCTCGTCGACGTGATCCAGCCCGACACCGGGCGCGCTGGGGGAATAACCCAGATGCGCAAAATGGCTGCCATGGCTGAAGCCCACTACATTACGGTTGCTCCCCACTCTGGCTCGCTTGGTCCCGTCGCCGAATTCGCAGCACTTCATGTCATGGCGACAATTCCAAATGCGCTGATGCTCGAGCGTGTCGAATTTGACTGGTCGGGTCGCTACGATGTCGTGACGCCGGTTCTGAAAGTTGAGGATGGTCATCTGCCGGTCCCCGACGCTCCAGGCCTTGGCGTTGAGCTGGTCGAGGAAGAAATCGAAAAATATCCCAGCAACCGCAACGTCGGAGACATGCCTGCCGATGATGGGCGGGCTTACGAGCCCGGCACGCTTACCGAATGCGTCTATTTCCAGACCCGACTGCGGCGCCGCGCGCGGCTTCGCTTGGCAAAAACCTCGCAATGACCACCCAGTCGCACGGACTCCGCTGAAAAAGTATGGCGCCACGTGGTCGAACGTGGCGCCTCACACGGCGACGAAATTGCCGGCGGCCGGAGAACCGTGTTCAACGGACCGCAGACCCTGCTTGGCCACGGCCAGCCACCTTCTCGATTGAAGCGTGTCGTCAGTCGACAATCGAGCGAGATCGCTGATCAGCGTTTTCGTTGCGCCTGGGGTTGCAGCACCACTTGATCTTCCGCGTCATCTCCAAGCCGGCCATAGCCGCACACCCCGACGCCGAGCCTTTGCCAGACAACCCGCAGATGAGATGACGCTCACTTTACAAATTGTCCTCACTGCAATGGCGGAATGTCGGCACAGCAAGCCAGACGTAACGCCCACATCATTGTAAATTAACGACAAAATCCAATGTCGCTGATTTTTAATGCCGTACCAACTTGTCACTACTTGCATTTTTTTGTTTATTCGATACATTCAAAGAAACATTTGTGGCCCACGCGACCTGCTGCGCGTCGCGGTGCCCGGCTCAATTTCGGAGGAAACATGGCGCAATCCCTCGCATCCGCAACGCATAACGGACAAACAGCTATCAATGCCGTTCTGGCAACTGTTCCCTATCAGCCTGATGAGCTTGCCCTGCTTCGGGCGCAAGTGGCGCCCGCGCAATTCATTCATTGCTCTTCAACGGACGAGAAGGGCATCGCAGACGCGCTGAAATTTGTGGATGTAGCGATTATATCGGGAGACCTTGACGACCGATATCTTGCGGCGCCGGCCTTGAAATGGGTGCATTGCGACCATTCCGGGTTGACGCGATCGGCTCGGCCGGAAGTGTTTCAGAAGGGATTGCTCGTGACCGGATCCGCCGGCCGGTCGGCCGCAGCGCTGGCGCAGCACGCCTTTTATTTCGCGTTGGCTTTGACCTATGACGCAAGACAACTCATGGAGAAACAGGCGGCCCACGCCTGGCGCGGCATTCCGGGGTATGAGCAGAAGCTTGGACTGGCCGGCAAGACACTCGGTATCGTCGGCTTTGGTCAGACGGGTGTCGAGATGGCCGCTCTCGGCAAAGCATTCCAGATGAGGGTTATTGCGCTCAACCGCAGCGCCATCGCTGCGCCTGCAAATGTCGACCTGATGCTGAGCTCTGAACGCGGCGACACCATCGACCCGCTGATCGAGCAGGCTGACGTCATCATGCTGGCGACCCAGCTTACCGATGTGACGTACCACATGTTCTCCGCGCCGCAGTTTGCCAGAATGAAGCCGTCGGCCTTCATCATCAATATGGCGCGCGGCCAGGTGATTGACGAACAGGCGCTGATCCAGGCTCTTCGCTCCGGCGAGATCGCGGGCGCTGGATTGGACGTCTTCGCGAAAGAACCCTTGCCCGCGGATTCTCCGCTCTGGGACCTATCGAATGTGCTGGTCACGCCTCACATGACGCCGGGTTTGCCAGACAAGCGGCAGCGGTCGATCCAGATGATTACCGAGAATATCGCTCGCTACCGCGAAGGCCGGCCCATGCTCAATGCGCTTTCCGAAAAGGATGTTTTCACACCGAAGTCCTGAGCTTCGCCGATGCGCAAGCCGCGGCAGCTTGAGCGCCGGCGGTCAATTTGTCTTAAACAGGGAGGATGAAATGAAATTAGGTATTTTGTGGAGTGCGGTTGCGATCGCAAGCGCGGCGACCATGCTCGGCGGCACTCCGGCGCGAGCCGAGAAATCCGACAAGGCAATTACCGTTGTTCTGGCCGTCGAGCTGGACTCGCTCGATCCTTGCGACACGCAGCCGGCGCAGAACGCAAACGTCGTGCGGGGCAATGTATTCGAGTCGCTTACGCGCGTGAGCCCGGTGAATGGCAAGGTAGAGCCACTTCTTGCCGACTCCTGGAAACAGACCAGCGACAAGACTTGGGAGTTCAAGCTCAAGAAAGGCGTGAAATTCCATGACGGAACCGACTTCAATGCGGCGGCCGCAGCTGCAAACATCATGCGCACCCAGGGCGGCTCCAACTTCCCCGGCCTCGCCTGCCTGAACAGCGGGCAGATTCCGACACCCGTCACTGCCGAGGCTGTTGACGACCTGACGCTCAACGTGACAACCACCGTTGTCGATCCGATCCTTCCCCTGCGGCTTTCCTACGTTGATATCGGCGACCTTGTCAGCCAGACGAAGCCGGACAAGGTTCTCAATCCCGTCGGCACCGGGCCCTACAAGTTCGTCAGCAGGAAACAGGGCGACGCGGTAAAGCTGACGCGGTTTGACGGTTATTGGGGGACCGCGCCGCAGATCAAGGACGTGACCTACATCGTCCGCAAGGAAGCCTCCGTCAGAGCAAGCATGGTCGAAACCGGAGAAGCCCAGATTGCGCTGAGCATCCAGGCTCAGGACGCGACAGACGATGACCGCACCGTCACTTTCAAAGACAACCGTATTTTCGTGATGCGTCCGATGACCTTCAAGGAGCCGTTCAAGGACCCACGGGTCCGCCAGGCGCTTTCCTACGCCATCGACCGCGACACCATCGTGCCCGCGATCCTGGGCATCACCGGGGCTCCTTATTACCAGATGCTGGGTCCGCAGGTGAATGCCTACCTTCCCGACTACGACTCCGCAGGCGCCATGAAATACGATCCGGCGAAAGCCAAGGAATTGATCGCTGCCGCCAAGGCCGATGGGCATGCCGTCGACACGCCCTTCGATATCGTTACGCGACCGGATATCCTGCCCGACGGCGGTGAACTCGTGCAGGCTATCGCGCAGAATCTTCGCGAAGTCGGCCTGCAGGCAAACATCAAAAGTATGGAAAACACCGCCTGGCGCGAGTTTCTTCGTCAACCCTTCCCACCGGAGCAGCCGCCGACATTGCAGATGATCTCGCATGACAATACGTCCGGCGATGCAAGCTTCAGCTTCCCGAAATACATTACCTGCAAGGGAATTAACTCTGCGATCTGCAATCCAGAGATCGACAAACTTGTCGCTGCCGCCGACGTCGCAGCCGGTGACGAGCGTGACCAACTTTACCGCAAAGCGGCCGAGATCCTCTACAAGGACGGCGGCTTCATCGGAATTGCCGAGCAAATCCGTCTGATCATGCTCGGCGAGGGTGTAAACTACAAAGCCAATCCGCTCTCGGGACTGGAGGTCCGGATTGCCGACGTCCAACTGAACTGAGAGATTTGCCAATCCGCGGGAGCCGCTCTGCGGCTCTCGCAGCGGAGGAATGTTTGACATGCTCACCTATCTTGGACGGCGCCTGCTCTCGGGATTTATAACGCTCCTTGGCGTTATTATCGTCGTCTTCTTTCTGTCGCGTCTCACCGGATCGCCGATCGACCTGTTCTTTCCGGAGGGAGCCGAGCCCGCCCAGATCGAGGCTTTCAACCGGGCCTATGGCCTCGACAAGCCTTTGATCGAGCAATTTGGTATTTTCCTTGTCAACGTCGGCCAAGGGGATTTCGGCACGTCTATCTGGCAACAGCGTCCTGCAATGGAAGCTGCGCTGAGCGAGATGCCTATGACGCTGGTGCTGGCGTCGATCGCTATGTCGATCTCCATTCTCGTCGCCCTTGTTCTGGGCTCACTTGCGGCCGTCTATCGATTTCGGGCGATCGACCGCATTGTCACCATCCTTTCCCTGATGACGAGCAGCATGCCGCATTTCTGGTTCGCGCTCGTCGGCATCTTGATCTTCGCCGTACAGTTACGGCTTCTTCCAACCTCAGGCAGCAATAGCTGGATGTCCTGGATTCTGCCGGTGGCGACGGTGAGCATTGGCCCGATCGGCGTTCTCACGCAGGTCGTCCGCGGCGCAATGATCGACGTGCTGTCGTCAGGATATATCCGGAATGCCCGGGCACGCGGCTTCAGCGGGCGCCGCGTTGTCTACCGACATGCGCTTCGCAACGCCGCACTGCCTATCATTTCCGTTGCGGGCGATATTGCTGCAGGCATGGTCAACGGCGCAGTGATTGTCAGTGTCGTCTTCGCATTTCCCGGGATCGGGCGGCTTATCGTCGGCGCAATCCTCAACCGCGATTTTCCCGTGCTGCAGGCGAGCGTGGTCGTTGTCGGCGTATCAATCATTCTGCTTAACCTGCTGATCGACCTGATCTGCACGGTGGTCGATCCGCGGATCAGACTCACATGATGGGAGTAACATCTTTGCTGTCCACTAATCCTTCTGCTGGGACACGGATCAGCCGGTGGCGGTCGTCGCCTAGGTGGCAGATGTTTGTTTCATCGCCGCTCGCCGTTGCCTCCGCGACATGGCTGTTGTTCGTTCTCGTTCTCGCCTTTGTCGTTGCGCCCCTCGTCGTCGACGTAGCCAACCATCAGACCATCGGCCTGCGGTTCTTCGCTCCGTTCCAGTTCGACAAGGGATTTGCATTCTTCCTGGGGGCCGATAGCCTCGGGCGCCCTATCATGCTCCAACTGATCGTCGGAGCGCGCACGTCCGTGCTCATAGCAATCTTTTCCGTCGGCATCTCCGCGACGATCGGCTATGCGATTGGCCTGATATCCGGCTACTTCGGAGGCTGGGTGGACAATATCCTGCTGCGGATCGCCGATATCATTCATACCGTTCCTTCGCTGCTGATGGCGCTGGTGGTTCTGTTCGTATTGCAGCCCAGCATCCTGAACCTGGTCATCGTCCTCGGCATCACCCGCATTCCGGTCTATCTCAGAACCAGCCGCACGCAAACCATGGAGGTTCGCGAGCGGATGTTCGTCGAGGTCGCCAAGGCGATAGGCGCATCCGACTGGCGCATCATCACGCGCGACATAGCGCCGCTCGTTTTTCCGACGATCAGGACGCTTGCCATGCTCGAGGTCGCAGCGGTCATTCTATCCGCGGCGAGCCTGACATTCCTGGGGATCGGCTTGCAGCGGCCGGATGTCGATTGGGGCATGATGGTTTCGGACGGCAGGGCCTATCTGAAGAGCGCATGGTTTGTCGCCGTCTTCCCTGGCATCGTCATCGTGTTGACGGCCTTGTCGGCAAATATCCTGTCGAACTGGCTGCGCGCAGTCGAGGATCCTGCTCAAAGCACCCTCTTCTTCCGCGCCCGAAAGAAAAAGAGGAGCAGCAGCCAATGACGAGGCTTCTCGAAATTTCAGACCTCAGAATCTTCTTCGAGAGCGGTTTCGGAAAGGTTGACGCCGTTCGTGGTGTATCGCTGTCGATGGACATGGGCGATGCGATTGCGGTCGTCGGCGCAAGCGGGTCCGGCAAAACCGTCCTCGGCCGATCGATGCTCGGCCTTGTCGACGCACCGGGTGTCGTGCAAGGCAGCATCCGCTTTGACGGCACGGAGATCGTCGGAAGGTCCGAGAAGGACCTGCGCGGCATCCGCGGCCTTGGAATCGGAATGGTGTTCCAGGACGCCCTCGACGGCTTGAACCCGGTCTACTCGATCGGTTCGCAGCTCAGCGAAATCTTCACGGTCAGGTTGGGCCTATCCCGTTCACAGGCAAAGTCGCAAGCCATCAGCCTGATGGAACAGGTTGGCATTCGCCGCGCAGATGAGCGTTACAACGATTATCCGCACCAGTTTTCCGGCGGTATGCGCCAGCGCATTTGTATTGCTATGGCGATCGGCCTGAAACCGAAGATCCTGATTGCCGACGAGCCGACCACTGCACTCGATGTCACGGTGCAGGCAGGGATCCTGCGGCTGATCAAGAGCCTCCAATCCGAAACAGGAATGGGCCTCATTTTCGTGACACACGATCTTGCGGTCGCTCGGATGATTTCGACGCGGATCGTGGTGATGTATGCGGGCCAGATCGTCGAACAAGGCTTGACCGAGGAGATCTTCTTGCGGCCGAAGCACCCTTACACCCGGGCTCTGCTTGCAGCTCACCCCGCACGTGCTCGCTCTTGGCGTGATCTGGAACCAATTCCGGATGCGTTCGTAACCGACTCGTCCTCGGGCGAGGGAACCAGCCATTCCAGCCCGCAGATGGTCGTGACCAGTTAGGAAGTATCGTGATGAATGATCACAAGGCCGAATTCAAATCTCCTTTGCTGGAGGTTCAGGGTCTTCGCAAGACGTTTGGCGGCCGCGGCGGAAAACCCGGCCCGATCGTCGCGGTCGACGATATCAGCTTCTCGCTCAATCCCGGAGAGTGCCTGGCGGTCGTCGGTGAATCCGGCTCCGGCAAATCGACACTTGCGCGCACGCTGCTCAGGCTTCTGGATGCCGACAGCGGCTCCGTCCTGTATGAAGGCCGCGACCTGCTGTCACTGCCGCGCGCCGAGATGCAGCGCCAACGCCGATACCTGCAAATGGTCTTCCAGGATCCCTACGCCTCCCTTCACCCGCGGCGAACCGTGGCGCAGCTGATCTCGGAACCCTGGGAGATCCATCCGGGTGTGGTGGAGAAATCCGGGCGGCCGGCGCGGATTGATGCTCTCCTTGCGGAAGTCAATCTGCCCAAGCATTTCTCGAGCTACTATCCGAACCAGATGTCGGGCGGACAAAGGCAACGGGTGGCGATCGCCCGGGCACTCGCCCTTGAGCCCAAGATCCTGATCCTCGACGAGCCGGTTTCGGCGCTGGATGTTTCGGTTCAGGCGCAAGTCATCAAAGTTCTGATGACGCTGCAGGAACGACGCGATTTGGCCTATATTTTCATCTCGCACGACCTGCCTCTGGTCCGGCTCGTGGCGCATAAGGTCGCCGTCATGAATCGCGGGCGATTTGTCGAAGCCGGACCCACCGATACGGTTTTCGACAATCCAAGCGATGAATACACCCGCACCCTGCTTGCCTCCTCCCCAGCAATCGCCGAAGACGCTTAAATTTCATGTCGCCCGAAAGTGCGTTGCGGTTCCGGGCGACATGCATCAGCTCAACGTGTTCACATGCACCACTTCGAACAGGTCGAGCGACGGCAACTCGATGATGAGTTCATCTCCTTCCAGCCGCGTCGGCGGAGACATTGCGGAAACAAGCAACCGGGGCTGACCGGTGCCGCCCCTCACACGGATGCTGCCGCCTGCGATTGGAATATGCGGCCCAAATGATTTCCGTCTTGCCCCGGATTGGTTGATAAGATGGATCAGCATCCCATCGTCCACTCGTCCGGCAATCAGTTCCACTTGTTCCGGCAGAGTAGCGCTTAACGGTCCCCGAATAAGGTGACTGATCGCTCTGAGGAAATAGTCGCGGACGGACGTCGTGCCGAACTCATGATATGTGCGGCCAACCGACCAGGGAATCTGCAACACCGTGCCGCCGCCAGTCGTTGCCGAAACAGCACCCGGCTCGTCGCTGCCGATATGGCCGTAGCATTTTTCGGGGGGGCCGAACGGCGCCTGAGGAAGGACACTGCCAAGCCGCGTGCAGTTCGGCTTCCAGACGAAGCTGGTATAACTTCCGAACACCGGAATGATATCGCCGGTGTATCGATAATTTTCGGCATCGGGCTGGCGGTAATCGGCAACATAGGTTGCCCAGAGATTCATGCCGGTCTTTTGCTCCGCGAATTGCATCACCGACGGAGCGGTTGTCAGCTCCACGCTCCCATCCGATGCCACGCCGCCACGCCCGGTCAAAACGACATTTCCGCCGCGCCTGGCGTAATCATCTAGGCTTGCTGCAGCGGCAGCACCGATGTCATTGACGTCAGGGAGAATAATCGCCGAGTAGCGCGACAGATTCCCGTCTCCTGCCATGCGCGAAATCAGCTCAACCCCGATGACATCGAACGGAATGTGTTTCTCCTTGAGCGCACAATATAGTCCGCGAAACTCGGAGACCGCTGCAGGATATTCCGGATCAGCCTTCCGCAGAGGGTTCGGGCGAACGAGCGCGACGGTCGAGCCGGGCCGATAATTTCCGTAGAGCCGCCCATTCGCCTTGAAAAAATTCTGGATTTCCCCGGCCATCGGCACGTTCGGATAGGGAATTCTTCCGGGCTCCCCCATCAGATAGGTCGAGGGGTTACCGCCCCGCGCGATTGCCTGCAGAAGATACTGTGCAAAATGCTCGGGCTGCTCGCCCGCCATTCGATAGGGCATGTCGACGAAACACGTCGAATTCACCAGTACGGACGAGGATGGCATGCCGGTGCGGTATACGCTGACCGCCTCGGATGTCGCATGATGCCAAAGCTCGCGGCCAAATGCATTGTTGGCTTCGTAGTAGATGATCGGCGACTCGCGGCTCATGATGAGGGCAGCGTCCTTGCCTTTCGCTGCGACGTGTAGCGCCAGCCGGTCGACGAGATCTTGAATGACTTCGGCTGCAAACCGCAGCCAGGTTGGATAAGTGGCGTGCTGCGGCCCATCAGGCAATTCCAGGCTCGGCGCATATGCCCCGAAGGCCGCCTTGCATCGCTCGCAGTGGCAGACACCATGATAGACGCGGCTATAGTCAAACTCCGAAAACCGAAACCAGTTTACGAAGAAACCGCCGACATCGTAGCGGTCCATGACTTCGTCGATAATCTCGAGCGAATGTTTTTGATAATAGTCCCCGCATGGGCACGTGCTGTACAGGGTGCTGTAAATTTGCGGACGACCTGATGGAGACTTGAAAAGCCAATCCGGATGTTCGCCGGCGATCCGAGTTGAGACTTTGGAGAAGTCCATGCGGGCCAGGACACGGATGCCGCGTTTGTGAGCGGCAGCGACCGCATCACCGATGAGATCCCCCGATGGTCGATCTTTCAGAAAGGAGACAGGCGTTTGAAACGGAAGGTCGGTCGGATAGAAGGACATGATGCCGCCGACGTTGAGCAACCATGTGTCTGCGCCTTTCTCTTCGATAAAATCAAGCACCCGATCCACGTCCATGGTGGCGTCGATTTCCTGGATGTTCGTCTGAATGTTCGAGAAGGGGCGTGTCCACCATCCCCGCCCGACCGCCGTCCTCGTTGTTGCGCGCTCTTCCGACATAGTTTCTCCTCTCACTCTGATCCATACGGATCGGCCATCGATCATGCCCGGATGAAGAAGCCGCCTGAGACCCGCATAGAGTCCCCGTGGCGCTGCATTTGCAGTGCATTCGGTCTCATTCAGGGAACTGTCAGGAATTCTCGTGGACTGATTTGGACCTTGGGGCCGTCACAACACAAACTCACAAGTTCCGCGATTTCTCCACCGGCAACCGGCCGCGTCTTATTGCGGCCGGTCGCGTCGTAAATGCACTACGCTCGGCGGATGGCGGCATTCCCCATGCCGATGAAATCTTTCGCGGCCTTTTTGACGGACGATCTTTCGAAGCCGACATCTTCGTTCAGCCGCTTCAGAATGTCCTCGATCGCCTTTTGAGCACGGTGGACAGGCGGTGCCGCCTTGGCCGTCTTGAGGGCTGTTTCGGCATATTCGAGGACATTCTTGTCGAGGCGATCGAGATCGGGCAAGGCCTTGACAGCGGCAAGCGCCGGCATCGAGGCCGGCGGCCCGCTGATGAGGCGCAGGATCCGGGCCGATTCCGGGGAATTTACGAAATAATCCATGAGGATGGCTGCGTTCTTCTTGTTGCCGGCCCGGGCATTCATGCTCAGCAGACTTGAAGGGCTGGGAAAGCAGCCATTGTGCACTCCTTCTTTCCAGGCGGGAGGAGCCATCATCCACAATGTATCATTGGTCAGACCCTGAAAGCCGCTCTTGAGATCCTGCGTCTGGATGGAGGCAAATACCGCCTTCCTCAAGACGATTGGCGCGTTCTGCCATTCCCCATTCGGATATGCGGCCTGAATGTCCGGGGGGACGGAGCCGCCCGATTTGCGCATCCCGTCCCAGTAGTTGAACCACTCGCCAACGTCGTCGGCCGTGACCGCAAGTTTGTCGTCGGCAATGAGCACGCGATCCTGTGACCGCAAGACACGCAGGAAGTCATTGATTCGCCCTCCGTGGTCGTGGCTGCCGTACAAGCTCTTGTCTCTTGCATGGATCTCCGCGCAAAATTCCGCGAAGGATGCGTAGCTGAACTGCTCCGGCAGCGTCATGTTCAGACGCTCCAGCGCCGTGCCGTTATAAGCCATTGCCTGAATGCTGACGGCAATCGGCAGACCGTAGAGCTTTCCGTTGGTCCGACCCAAGTCAAGGACGGCAGGCGGGAAGTCGTCCGCCTTTATCTGCTCGGGAATGTACGCTTCGAGGGGTTCCAGAACCCTGCGGGTTGCGTATTGCGGCATGTATTGAGAATCCACGGTGATAACGTCGGGAGCATTTCCGCCGGCGATCATCGCCGCGATTTTGTCGGGCCACGCGGCGCTGGGGACCCCCTCATAGATGACAGGGATCTCCGGATGGGTTTCGGCAAAATGCTTGATCGAATCTCCCCGCAGAGCCAACTTCTCTGAGCTTCCGAAAATGCCGAAGCGGATTGCGCGCGTCTGTCCGATAGCACGGGTACCTCCCAATAGCGCGAAAGTACCGGCGACAGCCGCGCTGTTGCGAAGCAGCCGTCTGCGCGTAAGCCCGCTGTCGTTGCTGTAAATGCTCGAATTCATGTTTTCCTCCTCCTGTTATTGCTCTCCAAATATGTAATGCAGCAAGCGTCTAGCCCTTGAGCCCGGACGTGCTGATGCCCTCGACCAAGCGTCTTTGGAAAATCAAGAAGACGACAAATGTCGGGACCAGGCTGAGCACCGACATTGCCAATAGCTGTCCGTAGGATCCGCCGGATTCACCGATCATTGCGCGCAGGGCGACCGGGACGGTTACCGAGTTCGGCGAGGTGAGGTAAATGAGCTGCGCGAAGAAGTCGTTATACGTCCAGATGAAGGTGAAGATGATCGTGGTCACCAAGGCGGGCGTCAGCAGCGGGAAGATGATCGTGATGAATGTCCGGAACGTGCCGCACCCGTCGATTGCGGCCGCCTCATCCAGCTCCCGGGGGATCTTGCGGATAAACTGAACCATCAGAAATATAAAGAAGGCGTCCGTCGCCAGGAACTTCGGCACGATCAACGGCAGGTAGGTGTTCACCCAATCCAGTTTGACAAAGAGAATATACTGCGGAATCAGCACCACATGATGCGGCAGCATCAGCGTCAGCATCATGATCGCGAACAAAACACGCTTGAAAGGAAATTCCAGGCGAGCGAAGGCGTAGGCTGTCAGCGAGCACGCTAAGACGTTGCCGACGACTGCTCCCAGGCAGATCACGAAAGAATTGAAATAGTAACGTGTGAACCCTGGGGCAGACGAGAACCAGCCATCGACGTAATTCTTGAAATCCAGCGAGCCAGGCAGGCGGTTCGGCTCGGTGAAAATCATCGTGTCCGGCTTGAACGAGCTCATCACCATCCACCAGAGCGGGTAAACCATGAGCAGCGCTCCCAGGATGAGCGCTCCATAGGCCCAGGCGCGGCTTGCACCGGATCTTCTCGGTCTCGTTGCGTCGGATGTCGCAGCCATCATCAATTATCCCCGTAGAAGACCCAGCGCCGCGAAATCCAGAAGTTGAGTGCGGTGAACGCCCCGATGATAACAAGCAGGATCCAACCCATGGCCGACGCATAACCCATGCGGAAATGCGTAAAGCCCTCCTGGTAGAGATAGAGCGTGTAGAAAAGCGTTGCGTCAGACGGCCCGCCGGACCCACCGCTGACGATGTAGGCGGCAGTGAACGCCTGGAACGAGTTGATGACGCCGAGCACGAGATTGAAGAAGATTACCGGTGTCAGCATCGGAAGCGTCACGCGCCTGAATTTGCTCCAGGGTCCGGCTCCATCGATTTCGGCCGCCTCATAGAGCTCTCGCGGGATCTGCTGCAGCCCGGCGAGAAAGACGATCATCGCCGATCCGAATTGCCAGATATGAAGGATGACAAGGGTGTACAAGGCATAGGATGGATGAGCGATCCAATTGGAACCGACGAAACCGAAGCTCGCCAGGAGCGAGTTCATCACGCCTTGCCCACCGAAAATCTGGCGCCACATTACCGCCACTGCCACGCTGCTGCCGAGCAAGGAAGGCAGGTAATAGATTGCCCGGAACATTCCCAAGCCGCGGACCTTGAGGTTCAAAAGCAGGGCGATGCCGAGCGCGAAAACCAGATTGAGCGGTACGCCAAGCAGGACATAGGTGAGCGTTACGCCAAGCGCCGTCATGAAGCGCGGGTCGTAGAGAAACATGTCCTCGAAGTTCTGCAGTCCTACCCAATTGGGGCTGTTGAACATGTCATAGTCGGTGAAGGCCAGGTAGAACGACGACAGCAATGGACCGGCGGTCAAAAAGATCAGGCCGGCGAACCACGGCAGCAAAAGCAAATAGGCGTCCAGCCCTTGGCGCGTCGCCGGCCGAAGAGCGTATCGCTGTTTCGGCGCTGATCGTATCGCTTCTTCCATCATCGTGCGCCCCGACCCTTTCAGCACAACGTCACAGATCTACGTGCGGATGAGATTTTGCCAGGCGACGTTCCGACAGGACGGCGCCCAACCATCAGGTGCTGCCTTGTGCGGCGTCCTGTGCGGATTTCGCCTCCAACGTCAGGAAGAGGGCCGAATGATCCCGATCGCCATTTCCCTGCGCCACGGCATCGTCCATCATCTTTAACGTTGCAGTGGTATTGGGCAGGTCCAACTGAAGGGCGCGCGCAGCGTTGGCAGCGAGATTGAGGTCTTTGCGGTGAAGCCGAATGGCGAAGCCGGGTGCAAAACTCTTGTCGATGATGCGCTGGCCGTGAACCTCGAGGATGCGCGACTGAGCAAAACCTCCGAGCAGCGCCTGACGGACTTTGTCCGGCGCCACTCCGGCGCGCTGTGCCAACAGCAATGCCTCGCTGACGCCCTCGATGGTGAGAGCGACGATGATCTGGTTTGCGACCTTTGCAACTTGCCCGGCACCATTTTCGCCGATCAGGTTGATGTTCTTCCCAAGGATTTCGAACAGGGGCAGGGCGCGGTTGAACTGCTCCGCCTCACCACCGACCATGATGGAAAGAGTGCCACCCTTGGCCCCGATCTCGCCTCCGGAGACGGGCGCGTCCAGGTAATGCCCTCCTTGCTCTCGCACGCGCTTGGCAAACTCGCGCGTCGCGACCGGATCGATGGAGCTCATATCAATGACCAGAGCGCCGCGGGAAAGACCGGACGCGACACCGCCAGCGCCAAACAAAACCTGCTCGACGTCAGGCGTATCCGGCAGCATGAGGATGACAACCTCGGCGCCCTCCGCGGCGAGCGCAGCCGAGGCTTCGGCGCGCCCGCCCAGCGCGATCAGGTGCGAGGAAGCTTCCTTCACCCTATTCAGGCGAAGCGTATGTCCCGCGCGAATAAGGCGCTCCGCCATGGGGCATCCCATCGTTCCCAGGCCGATGAAGGCAATCTCTGTCATGTCTCTGATCCTTTGCGAACAGCGTCAGACCACATGGACGACGCTCAAATATGTACAAGTTGATCGCACAAATTACAAATTAATGTCAACTTAAATTACTCTCGGCGAGGTTTCACCGCACAAAAGCCCCCAAAAACAGTGGACGCGCGGCAAAAATTGTTGATAATCAGGCAATCAAATTCATACGAGTTAAAATTCCGTGCGGCTTAGGCAAGACTTCGAGACGGCAGGCGAAGACAAATCTTTGGAAGGAATGACAAGGTTGTCAGTGGATGAACGACCGCCTCTGGGACTCGTCCGGAGCTCGAGCCTGACGGACACCGTTTACAAAGACATGCTGCGTCTCATCCGGGACGGAAGCTGGGCGCCACGGATGCGGTTACCGTCCGAAGTCGAGCTCGCCAGGCATTTTGGAATATCCCGGCCGATCGTGCGCCAAGCGCTCGCAAGGCTTCGCGAGGACGGATTGATACAATCGCGGCAAGGCTCCGGGAGCTTCGTTTGCAACATCGAGCGCGAACCTCAAGTGCAGTTCCCGGCCATCGGCAGCATTGCCGATCTGGAGTCCTTTTTGAAATTCCGAGAGGGGGTTGAGGGGGAAGCTGCCGCTATGGCCGCTGCCGCATGCAGCGATGCATCGCTGGTCAAGATTTCGGCGGCTGCGATGCGGCTGGAAAAGACGGGGGAGCTCGAACTGCTTTCGGAGAACGATTTCGGCTTTCATCTCGCAATCGCCGAAAGCACCAACAATCCGTTCTACATCAACACTTTGAAGTCTCTGCGGGATAATATCCGGACGGGGATCGGTCTGGCTTGGAATTTTGCCGACCTACGAGGCGATTTTCTCAGTGGAATTCACGAACAGCACCACGCGGTCGTAACGGCCATCAAGGCGAGGGATCCTTCCAACGCCCGCGATGCAATGCGTGCGCATTTGAGCTGGGAGCGAGCAAGATTGATGGGCGAGGCAGGCGAATTTCTGACGCATGCTGGAACATCGCCATGACAGCGATTAAATGCGATTGTACTAATTCACGATGTGGAGGAGCATCATGGTCGCGCTTACCAAATCAAACGTAGCATCCCCGAAGAATTGCTTCGACTTCCGCGTTGGCCTGGAAGGCGAGGCGGCGGCGGCGGCGGCGCGAGTGAGAACCGCCGAGGATCTCGCCCTTCTTGCGCGGACCCTGGATGAGATGGAGGGCCTGCGCACGGGGGGCCAGTTGGGGCTCGATGAAGATTTCGCCTTCCACCTGCAGGTGGCCCGTGCCTCTCATAATGACTATTTTGTCAGCGCGTTGCAGTCACTCCGAGAAAGCATTTATGACGGAATGCTACTTGCACGCACGGCATCCTACGTGGTGCTTGAAGAGAAGATGGCGGCGATTAATACCCAACATCGGCGGGTGTATGAGGCAATTCGAGATCGGAACGCCGAAGCGGCCAGAACTGCGATGAGGCAACATCTGCTCCGCTGCAAGAAGTCGACAAGGCATTGGTACCCAACCGGCAATGATCTTGATCGTGACCTCTACGATCAAGCCCTGTAAGCCGACGACGGAAACCTGAAGCAATGGGCTTCTCGCTCAATGAGGGCGCGGTCGCACGTGTTTGCTTTGACAGTTTTCCCAACCGCTCGCTGCGCCTCGCAGCGTCCGCCGCTCGGCTGTCTTCGCGCGTGCGGGCCCTTCTGAACGCGCCGCGTTCTGTCTAAAAACTGAATGTCACAATAGAACAACTATTGACGTATATCCATAATTTGTTATTTGTTGTTTGAGGCGCCTGTCCAACAGGAACTGTCATTGATCTGTGGCGAAACGGGCAAAACGATCGGCTTGAGGAATCTGTAAGCCGTCTCAACCAACGGAAGATGCTTTGATCTCAATGTCGAGGGAGCTGAACGGCAGCACCTTGATGCATTTTTCTTCCATAAGCTTAGAACGTGGCGAAGCGGCCGCAAAATAACGGTTATTCCAGGAGCACCTATCTTGACCAATCTGAAACCGGAAACGCGCGAGAAACTCAAACTCGTTTCTACGCCAACGCTGATGACAGCTCTGTACAAACGCGGCCTCCGCAACCAGTGGGTGCAGGATGTTCATCGGATTAACCGGCAGTCCGGCACGATGGTCGGCGAAGCTTTCACACTGCGGTATATGCCGGCCAGGGAAGACCTCAATCAGTTGGAGGTGTTTCGCGACCCGGAACATCCACAGCGCAAATGTGTCGAGATTTGCCCGCCCGGAGCGGTACTGGTTATCGACAGCCGCAAGGATGCCCGCGCTGCATCGGCTGGTTCGATCCTGATTTCCCGGCTGATGGTCCGCGGTGTGGCGGGAATCGTGACCGATGGCGGATTCCGCGATACGCCGGATATCGAAAGGCTCGAAATCCCCGCCTACCACAATCGACCCGCCGCTCCCACGAACCTGACGCTCCACCAAGCCATCGACATCAACGTACCCATCGGCTGTGGCGATACGGCAGTATTTCCGGGAGACGTGATCGTAGGGGATGCCGAAGGTGTCGTCGTCATACCCGCGGCACTCGCAGACGAGATTGCCGATGAAGCGACCGAGATGACCGCCTACGAAGATTTCGTCACGGACGAGGTGCTCCGCGGCCGCTCGATCATCGGCCTTTACCCCGCGACTGCAGAGCAATCCCTCGCGGATTTCAAGCAATGGCGCGAACGGGTAGGGCGCTAAGACTATCAACTCGGCAGATATATCGCCGAAATCGGCAGTGGCGCTTTCGCGCGCTAGCAATATCCGGCGGACATTCGGCTGCATCTGAATTTCTCCAAACGGACGAGCCCACAATTGTCAATTTGGCGGCGGTCGGCGAGAGCCGCCGCCTCATGATGTGATGGCATGAGGCGCGCAAGACGCGCCTCACATCAGGGCAAAAAGCTCCGATTTCACTGTCAACCAGCGGCTTTGCTTGAGCCCCGTCAGAAGCCTGCGCTCATCCGCGCTGTCGCTGAACCAAGTCAGTCGCGGGCCTTCCATCCAAGCAACTTTAAACGCTTTTCGTCGAACACACCGACCTCCAATCCATCTGCCAGGCGGAGCCTTATGCTGCAAGATCGCGCCTATGTTGCGGCATTCGCCAACCCGTTCAATTCTCGCCTGCATGATCTCGATCTTGGGCGCTATTGCCTAGGCAGCGAGCAACTGGAAACGCCGAGCCTTATCGCGAAGAGCCGTTGAGTACCGCCCCATCCGTGAGCTAGACCCTGTCAGCAGCGGACCTTTGCAGACGACGACGTAACGATAAACCATCACGTCGTCGTGCAGGGAATTTGCGAACCCCGTGAGCCGCTACCCTTTGGTGGCACCTGACGTCAATCCGCCCACAAAGAGCCGCTGGAAGGCGACGAACAACAGCGCCACGGGCAGTGTCATCACCATCGAGGCCGCCATGACGGCGCCCCAATCGGTCGTGAACTCCGTGGAGAACTCGACGAGCCCGATGGGAAGTGTCTTCACTGAGGAATCGGTCGCGAAGCAAAGTGCGAAGATGAATTCATTCCACGTCGTCACAAAGGCATAGACCAGCACAGCGACAATCCCAGGCAACGACAGAGGCAGGGTTATTCGAAACAGAACCCCGAGGCGGCTGGCTCCATCTATGACGGCGGCCTCTTCCAACTCCACGGGGATGGCCTGGAAATAACTGGTCAGCATATAGACGCTGAGCGGCAGCGTGATGATCGTGTAGACCAGAATCAGCCCCCAATATGTATTCATCAGGCCCAGCACGCGAAGTGTTATGAAAAGCGGGACGATAATTGCGGCGGTTGGAAGGAGCTGCCCGACCAACACAAAGGATTGGAAGAACTTCTTTCCGGTAAAGTTGAAGCGCGCAAAGCCGTACGATGCAAATATTGCGAGCATCAAGGCCAGGGCTGTTGACCCGACCGATATGACGACGCTGTTCAGAAAGTAGCGCGGGATATTCGACTCGGTGAACACCTTGACGAAATTTTGCATCGTCGGGTGATCGGGTATCCAGTGAGGCGGCACCGTGTAGAGTTCGCCAAGTTGCTTGACGGACGACAACGCCATCCAGACGAACGGGAACAAGGTAATGAAAATGATGATAGCCGAGGCGATCGCAACCACGAGGTAGAACGACTTGCTTTGTTTCATACCGGCCTGTGTGCTCATCTTGCCTCTCCCGTCTTCTGGATAACCCACATGTAGATTGCAACGACTACCGCCGCCACCCCGACAAAGAGCACAGAGAGAGCGGCCGCCGTGTTGAACTGGAAACTTTCAAACGCCAGCCTGAAGATCTGGATGGGAGTGATGAGCGTCCGGTTTGCCGGACCGCCGCCCGTAATCGAATAGATCAAAGTAATTGAATTCAGTCCCCAGATCACAAGCAGCAGGGTGACGGTGACAAGAACAGGACGAACCTGAGGCAGCGTGATGTGCAAAACCTCTTCCCAGAAATGGGCGCCGTCAATCTTCGCAGCTTCATAGAGTTCGGCTGGAATGGCCTGCAGACCGGCAAGCACCATGATTGCCACGAAGGGAAAGAGTTTCCAGACGTTGATCGCAATCAAAACCGGCATAACCGTGTCTTTATTTGTCAGCCAGCCAATCGGAGCCGAAATCACGCCGGAGTCGGTCAGCATATAGTTGATGATGCCAAATTCGGTATGGAACATCCAAGCCCAGGTCGTGGCAGCGACGATACCGGGAACCACCCACGGTATGAGGGTGACCGAACGGACGATCGTGCGCCCCGGGAAGTTCTGGTTGAGGAGAATCGCTGTCAGCGTGCCGAAAACAACCTGGAAGACGATCGACCCGCCGACAAAGACGACGAGGTTTATGAAAGCCCGCGCAGTAGCGGGAGGACGCAAGGCATTGACGAAGTTTTTGCTCGTCAGCACCCCGTTTGCATCAACTGCGCTCAGGTAAATCGTATAAACGATGGGAAAGGCGATAAGCATCGCCAGAACGGCCATCGCCGGCAGGATGAAGAGAAGACCTACATAGGTTCGATTCATGATGTGTATCCGTTACGACGCTTGCAAGATTGACCCATCAGCCTCAGCGCCGGTGACGCCGAAGAGGTAAGGAGCAGCAGCAGCGCATTCCTGCTGCCCCTTCACCGCCGCCCTGCTTCAGGATTCAAAGGCGGCGATGGTAAGCGGGGTGACCCCCGCTCCGTAGGCATGGGCCAACCGGCAAATCGGTTTAACTGTCCAACAATGCCTGGATTTCCGCATTTGCCTCATCCATGGCGGTCTGAGCGTCCTGCTCGCCACTGAGGATCCGCTGGATGCCATCAAACAAGGCCTGGGCGATTTGCACCCAATGCACATTGACGGGATAGGGCCGTCCGGTCTCGAGGAATGCGATAAACTGCTTCAGCTGCGGATCATCGTAGCGCGGCACCTTCAGAGACGAGAGCCTTGCCGGAAAGGTGTCGGTGAAGGACCCCTGCATCTCCGTCGTGTTCATGAACGCAAGGAATTTCTTGGCCTCTTCGGGATTCTTGGCGCCGGACGGCACAACGTAGCTCCAGCCGCCCAGAACACATGACGTCGACTTTCCTTCCGGATGCGGCGGGGGCATGATTCCAACTTTGATGGCCGGGTTGCCCTTGGAAATCGGAGCGAGGTCATATGAGCCCGATTGGAACATCGAGACCTTGCCGGCGATGAAAAGCTGCCTGTTGGCAGTGCCGTCGTTTTGCAGCGTCGAATCCGGCGAATAACCGTTCCGGTAGAAATCGGTGTAGAACTTTATGGCCTCAACGGCCGCCGGCGAATTGATGGTCGCCGTCTTGCCATCGTCGCTGATGATGTTGCCGCCGTTCATCCAAACCAGCGGCATCGAGCGCGTCACGGTATTCCCAACTTCGCCGCCGCCGGTAATGGCCATTCCGAACTTGCCGTCCTTCGTCAGCGCCTTCGCTGCCTTGACCCACTGATCCCAGGTTTCGGGCGGCTTGTTTGCGTCAAGGCCGGCGGCCGTGAAGTCGTCCATGTTGTAGAGGACGCCGGGGCACTCGATGCGATAGGGGATAGCCATGGCTTTCCCATCGAAGGTCACGAGATTGAGGACCGCTTGATTGAAGTCCGACTTCTCCGGGATGACGTCGTCTAGCGATGTCAGCAGTCCGGACTGATAGTAGCCATTCACCCAGCCATGCTGCACCTCTATGATATCGGGCGCGGATCCGGACTGCAGCGCGGTGGCCACGCGCTCGGGCAATCCCTTGGAGGTGGTTATCTCCAGCCTGATCTTGATACCGGGATTGGCGGCTTCAAAGTCCGCCGCCGCCTTTTCGGCCCGGGCCTGACCCCAGTTCGGAGTCCACCAGACGACCTCGCCGGCCGAAGCCACCGTTGCGGTCAATGCAAATGACGAAATTGCCGTAACTACCAATGCTCTTTTCATATTTCCGCTCCTCCCAAAACCGGCGACCAGAATGATCCACCCATCAAGCTTCCGCTCGACAACCAATATATACAGGTTCTTTTGAAATTACACAATGAGGAACGTACCTCTTTTCCCATCTGGGCTTTTGTCGTCGTGCACAGATATGCTTTTCAGCAAATCGCAGGATCGAAATACGACAGGACTAGCGCGGCATATGGGACAAAAGATGCTGTTATATTAGTACCTTACATCGAACTTAGCTGCGCAATGTTGCCTGTCGACACAGATCGTGAAGATTGCGTCAGATTGAAATCAAAAAATACATTTTTAGACAAACTTCGCTAACCGACATTGACGAAACGGGCCGGCTTTTCTATAAATCGATGAATTCAAACATTCGCCGGCATGATCACCGCTACGGCAAAGGGGAATCCGATGGCCTCACTCTCTATACAATCTGTCGTCAAGGCCTATGGCGCGGTCCAAGTGCTGCACGGTATCGATGCGGAGATAGAAGATGGGGAATTCGTCATTCTCGTTGGACCGTCCGGCTGCGGTAAATCCACGCTGCTGCGCATGATCGCAGGACTGGAGTCGATAAGCGGCGGAAACATCGGCATCGGCGGTCGCGTGGTCAATCAATTGGCGCCAAAGGACCGTGACATCGCGATGGTGTTTCAGTCATACGCTCTCTATCCGCATATGACCGTTGCTCAGAACATGGGATTTTCGCTGAAGCTGGCGAAGCGACCGAAAGCGGAAATTGACGAAGCCGTCACGCGGGCAGCCGAAATCCTTTCGCTGACGAACCTGCTCGACCGGAAGCCGAAGCAGCTCTCCGGCGGCCAACGCCAGCGCGTTGCGATGGGGCGGGCAATCGTTCGTAATCCGGCGGTATTCCTGTTCGATGAGCCGCTCAGCAATCTTGATGCGAAGTTGCGCGTTCAAATGCGTGCGGAGATCAAGGAACTGCACCAGCGCCTTGGGTCTACGATCGTCTACGTGACGCACGACCAGGTTGAGGCGATGACGATGGCCGATCGCATCGTCGTCATGCACGGCGGCGTTGTCGAGCAAATCGGACGGCCGCTCGATCTTTATGACAGACCGGCGAATATCTTTGTCGCCAGCTTCATCGGTTCACCGGAGATGAACCTGTTCGAAGGTGCCTTCGAGACCGATGGCACATTCCTTTGCAACACCGGCATGAAGATCGCAGTGCCCCATGCCGGCGGAGAGCCGGGCCGCAAGGTCGTCCTTGGCATACGGCCGGAACATGTCGAACTCGTGCGCGATGATGCGACGGGATGCATCAGCGGCCAGGTGATCGTCACGGAACCCACGGGATCAGAGACCCTTGTAACGATGCGGATCGGCGCAACGGAGTTACAGGCGCTGTTCCGCGATCGCCTTAATGCGACCGCAGGCGATACGCTGCATGTCAGGCTGGCGGAGGGCAAGGCCCACTTGTTCGACCAGGCCAGCGGCAAGCGAATTCACTAGGGCGCCTCAGCCGGCGGGACTGCCGGCCAGTGGACGGTGAGGCACCAGAAGGAAGTAGAGATGACGACGTTTTCCCCCGCAGCACAGGCTGTATTCGACAAGACCGGAATCCCGCCGATTGGGCTCGGCACCTCTGGCCGTGTCGGTGACGATGGCGCCGAGGCTGTACTTTCGGCTATCGAAGCAGGCTATCGCCATATCGACACGGCGCAGGCCTATGGAAGCGAAGCGCCGATAGGAATGGCGATCCAGCGCTCGGGTTTGCAGCGCGACGAATTTTTCCTCACCACAAAGGTCCGCGATACCCATTATCCCAGGCCCGAATTCCTTGCCAGCGTCGAGCGGAGCCTGGAGTTTCTTGGCGTGGAACAGGTCGATTTGCTGCTATTGCATTGGCCGCTGACAAGCGGCGCAGTGCCGTTTGAAAGTTATATGGAAGACCTTCAAGCAGTGAAGGACCGCGGCTGGAGCCGAATGATCGGTGTTTCCAATTTTTCCATAGACTACCTGAAACGGGCAGAAGAGTTCCTGGGAAAAGGCGCTCTCACAACCAACCAGATTGAAATTCACCCCTACCTGCAAAACCCCAAAATGACAGCCTATGCCAAGGCTGCCGACCTGACATTGACGGCATATCGGCCGCTTGCGGAAGGCAGGGTGTCGACCGATCCCGTGCTGCAGGACATCGCCAACCGCCATGGCACGTCGCCCGCGACGGTGGCGCTAGCATTTCTCATTGCCGAAGGCCGGATCGTTATTCCCGCCTCCACAAACCCGCAACGACTGCGGGACAATCTTGCGGCCCAAACACTTGAGCTTAGCGAGGAGGAAATACGTCGGATGCGCCGATTGGACCGAGGGGAACGCTTCATAAATCCCGCAAAAGCACCCACGTGGGACGATTGAGCGGCAAGGTCACACGCGCAGTTTTTCCGTCGAGTGATAAACAAGAATGCGAGGTTCAAGGATGGGTATGAAATTCGATGTGCTCCTGAGCGCGGCTTTAAAGGGCGAAAGTCCTGTCTGGGACGACCGGCGCAACTGCGTATTCTTTGTGGATATGGGTAAGCCTGCGGTCAACAGTGTTCGGCTTGACGGCTCTGAGTTTAGATCGTGGCCAGTGCCCGAACTCGCCGGCAGCATTGGCCTGGGCGAAAGCGGCAACCTTATTGTTTCTCAACCGAAGAGCCTGCTTGTCTTGAATCCGGAAACGGGACGGCTTCGGGAGTTGGTCCGAGTCGAGGGAGAGCCGCCTGAAAACCGGCTTAATGATGGGAAAACCGGGCCGGATGGAGCTTTTTGGGTCGGATCTATGGACACCAAGCGCGAGCGCCGCGAGTCGATTGGTTCCCTTTTCCGCGTAACCGGCGACGGCCGCATAACGCGTGTGATCGAGCGAGGAATGTTTGTCTCGAACGGCTTGGCCTGGTCGCCGGATCACCTGACCATGTACCATTCCGACTCCGCCGGCCCGTGGATCAACCGATACGACTTTTCGCCCGCGACGGGCGCTGTGACAAATCCCACGCGCTTTGCCGAACTCTCCGAGCAGGCCGGGCGACCCGATGGTGCCGCATGCGATATCGAGGGCCGCTATTGGAGTGCGGGCGTATCGGCAGGCGTTATCAACGTCTTTTCGCCGACAGGCGCCATCCTCAAAACCTATCCGACCGAAGTAACGGCCCCGACCATGCCTGCCTTCTGCGGCGAAAATCTGGACTACCTGGTCGTAACCTCGCTGCCTGACCGACCGAATGGACGCGACATCGATGGGTCGCTGATGATTGCGAAAACAGATACGAGGGGCGCCCCTGTGAGCAGGTGGAAAGACAGGTGATATGAATCGTCCGGTTGTCGAACGGTGCTGTGGAGAACCAAAGTTCCGCTGACGAACCGAGAAAAGATTGACCGGGCACGCCGCCACCAAAGGCCTGCGTCGACGCTGATGACAGTCAACATCGCGAAGATGAAACGGTTGAGTTCGGCCGTGCCGCTCTTGCTGATTACGGAGGCAATGATGAAGATAACCGAGATCAGAACCTATCTTATGCAAGCCGCCACCTCGGTGCCCCAACCGAAAGCCGGGCAGATAGGACATAAGGTTTGGGATCCGGGAACGTCCCGCAATTGGCTGTTCGTGAAGGTTCTGACCGACGAAGGCACCTATGGGGTGGGCGAATGCTCAGGCTGGCCGCGTGTCGTCGAGAGGGCGGTCAAGGATCTGGAAAATCTGCTGGTGGGGCAGGATCCCACGCATATCGACCTGCTCTGGAGCAAAATGCAAACGGCGATCATGGGCCATGGTGTCCTCGGTACGGTGGGCGGCGGCGCTCTTTCCGGCATCGAGATGGCACTGTGGGATATCAAGGGAAAAATCACGGGGCAGCCTGTGTGGAGCTTGCTGGGCGGGCGTTTTCGTGACTCCATTCCCCTATATACTCATGCCTCCACGACCGAACGCGCCGACGAACTCGTCGCTCTCGGATACAAGGGACTGAAAGTCGGCATATCCAAGGCTGGCGATGTCGAGACGCTGTATCGGATTCGCGAACATCTGGGCATGGACATCGACCTTATGGTGGATGCGCATGGACCGCCTTGGCTGACAGTTTCCGATGCGATCGCCATCGGAAGAGAACTCGAAGCATGCAATCTTCTGTTTTATGAAGATCCGGTCGCGCCGGACCGCATTGACGCCTTCCGGCAGGTTCGCGAAGCCACCACCACGCCGCTTGCCGCCGGTGAGAGGGTTAGCACCGTCTGGGGAATGCTGCCATATATCGAGGGAGACCTCGTCGATGTCATTCAGCCAGATACTGGTCGTGCCGGCGGCATAACCCAGATGAAAAAAATGGCGGCAATGGCCGAAGCCCACTACATCACCGTGGCACCCCATTCGGGCTCTCTCGGTCCCGTCGGAGAGTTCGCCGCGCTGCACGTCATGGCAACCATTCCCAATGCTCTGATGCTTGAGCGTGTCGAGCACGACTGGGAAGGTCGGCATCGTGTGATAACCGCATCTCCCGTTTTCCAGGATGGCCGGTTGCTTGTGCCGAATACGCCGGGATTGGGAGTTGATATCGTCGAGGACGAAATTGCAAAACATCCCAGCGTGCTCAATATCGTGATCCAGCCGACCGTCGAAAATTACGAACCCGGGACCGCTGGCGAAGCTCCCTATTTTCAACAGCGCCGTGGTCGCAACCGCGCATGGAACCGAACAGTTCGGTCTCCCTCCGACGATTCATAATTACCGGCGCCTGCACAGCAGAGAATAAAATGTGACGCGGCCGGCGGCGGCCGCCTCGACCTTTTCCACATCACACATTGGAGGCCATCATCGTGACGAAGAAAGTCCGTTGGGGTATTATGTCGACCGCTCAGATCGGCCGGACACAAGTGGTTCCAGCCATCCTTAAGAGCCCATTGTCAGAAGTCGTCGCGGTCGCGAGCCGTGATCGGGCCGCAGCCGAAAATTACATCGCCGAACTCGGCCTTACCAGCGCCTGCAGGGCGCACGGCAGCTATGATGCGCTGGTGGCCAATCCGGAGGTCGATGCGATCTACAATCCGCTTCCGAACCATTTGCACGTGCCCATGACACTGGCAGCGACCCATGCCGGCAAACATGTCCTCTGCGAAAAACCGATTGCTCTCACCGCCAAAGAGGCAGAGCAACTGCGACATATTCCGAAAGGCATAGTTTTCTACGAAGCCTTCATGGTCCGGTTCCATCCGCAATGGTTGCGGATGCGTGAGATCGTCCGATCCGGAGAGCTGGGTGAGATACGCGCGGTTCACGCGACCTTCAGCTACTTCAATGCAGATCCGGCAAATGTACGCAACAAGGCTGACATCGGCGGCGGCGGCGTCTACGATATCGGATGTTATGCCGTTACCGCTTCGCGCTTTCTGTTTGGCAGCGAGCCCAAACGGGTAGTCGCCCTGCTCGACAGGGATCCGGACTTTGGTACGGACCGCCTGGCGAGCGCGATCATCGACTTTGATCAAGGCAGGCAGATGAGCTTTATATGCTCGACGCAGGCCTCACCCCAGCAATCCATTCAGGTTTTGGGGACAAAGGCACGGGCCGAACTTGTTATTCCCTTCAATCCTCCGGCCGGCATGCCCACGGCACTTGTCGTAGACGGCGGTGCGACCTTGGATGGCAGTCTTGCGCGGCGAGAAATTCTGCCGGCGACCGATCATTATACGGAACAGGCGAATGCCTTTTGCCGCGCGGTGCTAGGGGAAGCGCCTTTGGAATGGGGCGTGGAAGATGCCATCCTGAACATGCGCGTGCTGGACGCCATCTTCGCCAGCGAGAAGACGCAAGCATGGGCCGAAATCTAGAGCCGTGACTTCCGGCGCGGCAAAGTCGCGCCCGATACGACACTCGACCAACAATCATCCCGCTCCAAAGCGCGTCGCAATCTTTTCAGATTTCGCTCCTCGCGCTTTAGGTCTATGTTTTTACGCATGTCGTTAGCGCAACCGCCGCACACTTTTGCGTGACATGCTCTAAAGCGTCGAAAGGACGTTCCGAAGCGCCTCGACCCCGAGGGCATGGTCGTCGAACTGTGTCAACCCACTCACCGTCACCGCGCCGAGGCATCCAGATCCCTTTACGACGATAGGGACCCCACCTCCACTTGCGCAGTAATCGCCCGGCGCAAGCGCATAGCGCTCCAGCAGTGGCCTTTCCTGTTTGTCTGCAAGCAACTTCATGAGCAGGGAACTCTTGTGAAAGCGCTCCACGACGTTGCGCTTTCTGCGTATCCACGCCTCGCTGTCGGGGGCAATTCCGGGCATCGCGAAGTAGAATAATTGCTGACCCGGTCTTGAAATCTCACAGGCGATCCGCTTGCCGGCAGTATCGGCCCGCTCGTGAATGAAAGCACCGATCCTCCAGGCAACGCCTGCATCGAAGTGCGGCAGCTGTATCTCGAGCAGCTCGGTCTCAAGAACTGCAATCTGCTCATCGATAGTCATGCCATCTCCTTCATCGCCCATCGGGAACATATCCGCTGCGCGGCAACAGTCAGTTCGGTCGTTGCAAATTCAGCCAGGACGCTGTTTTCACGCCAGAGCCGCCTTCATTGCCGGGCGGAAGTTATCGGACGCGGATGCGAGCGACTGATCGTCTTGCAAAACTTATAGCAGCTATTGACAAATTTATACAAGAGGAATTGTATGGGCATGCTGCGTTTACCTTGCGTACGCCCGCGGCTGAGCGGCTGTATCGCGCTCCGAATGACCAAGTGAGATCGGGATGTTTCCGTACCATGAAAGCCGACAAAGCCCTGCCGATCCGGACAGCATCGTCCAGTAACATTTGGACCGGGATTCGATTGCCGACGTGGCAGGTTGGCGTCCATCGCAGTCATTGCCATCGCACTGCCTTTTAGAACTCAGGATACGAATAATACGCATTATAGCGGCGGACAGCAGCGCTTGCACAGCGGTCGCGACCTGCACGGGCAGGCAGGACTTGGGCGCGATCTGCACATCAGATTTGATATCAGGGACTTGAAGGGTCTCAAGAAAGGGCAACGTATATGAAGACCATCGCACTGACCGGCGGATCCGGCAGCATCGGCAGCGCCGTACGAAAGTACATGATCAGCCAAGTTGGCGAACTCCGGATTGTCGACGTCGCCGACCCGGGCACGCTTGAGGAAAATGAGACGTGGCATGCAGCCGACATTACAGATGTCGACAGCATGACGAGTGCTTTCGCAGGCGTCGACGGCATCGTACACATGGCCGGCCTCCGTTCGGAGACGGACCTTGAGTCCATCGTGCGCGTCAACGTGATGGGGACTTACAACGTGTTCGAGGCTGCACGCCGGTCCGGCGTGAGCCGCGTCGTCTACGGCTCAAGCAATCACGTCGACGGCTTCTATCCAAGGACGACGCTGGTAGACCCCCAAATGCCGATGCGCCCCGATACCCGCTACGGGCTGAGCAAATGCTGGGGTGAGCTAACCGCTGGAATGTTCTATGACAAGCACGGCATCGAAACCCTGTCGATCCGGATCGGAAACGCCGCTCCAAGGCCGCGCGATCGAAGAGCGCTCTCAATGTGGGTGAGCCCCCGAGACTTGGCGGCGCTCATCCTGATCGGACTCAACCATCCGCAAATTCGGTGCAACGTCGTCTATGGAGTCTCGAAAACCGCCGAACCCTGGTGGGACAACTCCGCTGCGACCGCTCTAGGCTATACTCCACAGGATGAAATCGCCGCCTTCGCGGAACCGGGAGCATTCCATCCCGAGCCAGCCGATACTCCTGCAGTCGTAAAGTTTTTTCAAGGCGGAGGCTTCTGCATGCAAGAACATGACGGTGTGGTCCGGCTGCGGACAGACGATTGATTTCTGACGCGGATTGACCGGCAGCTCGCGCACCTTGGGGGGTGCGCGGCTCTGCGGGCAGGGGGACCCAAGCTCCGCACATCGGACAAGTGGAGGTGGTCTTCACCCCGCGCCAACGGCCTCGATAACGTCGTTCGCCGTCCTGTATTGATCGGATCAACAGGCGAGGCGTGCGCGAGGCGCATGGCCACGCCGATGTAACCGATAACGTCTCAAACGGCGCAAACCGGCGCCCAGTATATCAATGGATTATAGCATAGCGTCGGTGAAACGGCTCACACCATTCGGCATCGCGCTTTAGACTTCCTGCCAGGCGCCATTCCGCTCGCTTGCGAAAATCGCTTCCAGAACGCGGGTGTTGGCGATGGCGTCGACCACACCCCATTCGAGCGTATCCATCCCCAAAACCGCTCTGCAGAACGCGTCTGCCTGTTCAGTATATTGGTCGGCGACCGGCATGATTTCGCGCCGTGTCAGCGTGCCGTCAAGTGAGGCGCCGTGATCCACGAGTAGCGCCGTATGGTCGTCCGTCGGAGCGTTGAACGGGATGACGATTTCGACACGCCCTCTTGTCCCGATGATTTCGACCGACTGATGCCGAACTGTTTGTGTGGAGCAGGTGAACGCCAACTGGCGTCCACTACCGAAATCCGCAAGCACGGAGATGAGGCGGTCTGTTTTGAATCCAGGGTCTCGATCCACCAGCGAAACAACCCGCCTCGGTTCCGAGCCGAAGAGGTATCGGGCGGCTGCAACGGCATAGCAGCCCACATCGTAAACGGTGCCTCCACCGGCATCGACCCTGTTGCGCACATTGGCCGGGTCGTCATTGAAATAGCAGAAGGCAACGCGCACGGAGCGCATGTCTCCTAATTCACCTGACCGTACGATCGCGCGCGCCCGCTGCCACTGCGGATGGTAACGGAACATGAACGCTTCGGCGAAGACGATATTTTCGGGTATCTCCCGCAATTGCTCAGCCTCCTGCAAAGACAGTGCAACCGGCTTTTCGCAGAGAACATGCTTTCCCGCACGAGCCGCCTGCAGCGTCATCTGCACGTGCAAGTGGTTAGGCAGCGGATTATAGATGGCGTCGATATTGGGATCGGCGAGGAGTTCTTCATAGCTGCCATACGCCCTGGCCGTTCCGCCCAGGCCCAGCCGGGAGATGTAGCCGTCTGCTTTGGATATATCCCGCGACGCAACCGCAACAACTTGCGAAATCGTCGACTTCAGGATTGCGGGCACCACTTTCTTGGCGCCGATCCCAGCTGTCGACAGCACTCCCCACCTGACCCTTGATGACATTGACATCTCCTGAAGATTGGCCGGCTCGGTTTCCTGTCTTGGGAGGATCAGGGAAATTCCAGCCATTTACCCCTTTCATGATTTCCAAAAAAATACAAGAGTTGACAAAAATATACATATGTTTTTGATGGTCGCTACGGCGGCGGCTAGCACACGCTCCGCTGTTGAGCGCAGGGAACACGATGATAGAGCAAGTTTCAATTCAAAGCTCGGCGCTTCGAGCCGACATCGTCCCGTCCCGGGGCGCTGGTTTGGCTCGGTTTGCGTTTAATGGGCAGGACCTGTTTCAGCCCGTGCCTCGACCGGGCAGGGCCCCACCCGTTGATCTTTGCTCGATGGTGCTGGTCCCCTGGTCAAATCGCATTTCAGGCGGAGGGTTTACCTTTGACGGCGCGTTTTATCCGCTGTTCCCCAATCGACCTCCAGATCCGCTGCCGATTCACGGCAACGGTTTTCAAAGCGAATGGATCGTGAGCCGTGCCCAATCGGACTTGGTTGAGCTCAAACTTGCAAGCAGCGGTCCCGGCCCTTTTGCCTACGAAGCGACGATGACCTATGCGGTCTACGACTACGAACTTGTGATGGCTCTGAGCGTCATTAGCCGCAGCCAAATCCCCCTGCCGTATGGGTTGGGGTTTCACCCCTTCCTTCGGCGCACGGCGGAGATGCTCCTGACGGCACCCGCCAAAGGCGTTTGGCTACACAATGATTCCAACCTGCCGGAAAAGCTTTTGCCTCCGAACGAGGTTCCGGATTGGGACTTTTCGAGACAGCGCCAACTCCCGCACCGAAAAATCAATAACGGGTTTGTCGGCTGGAATGGCTGTGCCGACGTCGTCTGGCCCGAGTTCGGGCTTGGCCTTGCTATATCGGCTTCGCCCACGCTTTCAAACTATATCGCCTTCTCACCGTCGGCGGATGCTCCGTTCTTCTGCTTTGAGCCTGTCAGCCATGCAATTGATGCGCACAACCTTCCAGGTGGGGCAGACAGGCACGGGCTCATTAGGCTGGCGCCCGGCGAAAGCACGTCCATCTCCTGTCGATACCAGGTCCGACACCTGAGTCAGTAGATTTGGCTCGGCTTCGCTCATCCGATGATGCTGGCCTCACAGCCCCTCAAACATGCGTTGACGCGCATTGAGGATGTGGCGCTGCATGGCCAAGCGGGCAGCCTGTTGATCTCGCTGCCGGATAGCCTCGAAAATTGCATCATGTTCTGCTTGCACAGCACGCAGCCGTTCAGAGGTCCCCAGCAGACTAAGCTGACGGGTGATGTTTATTCCTGTCGCAATGTTCGCCGCAAGCGAAAGCTGGAGTGAAATATAATAGTGGTTTCTCGTGGCTCGAGCGACGGCCTCATGAAAATGCCGATCTTCCTCGATCCCGACTGCTCCAGTTCGGAGACATCGCTCGAGGAGGTCAAGAGTAACTCTCAAGCGCTCTAAATCTTCCTCTTGCCACTTCTCGGCAGCGAGTGCGGCGGCGGCGGCCTCGTGTCCTGCCCGAAATTCGAAACACCGCTGCACATCGGCGAGTGATCCAACTTGCGCGAATTGAAGGACCGCCATATCCGGTTGTCTTTTCACGTAAGAGCCGGACCCTTGCCGGGAGATGATGACACCATCCTCGCGAAGTCGCCCGAGCGCCTCTCGAACAACGGGGCGCGATACGACAAATCGTGTCGCCAGCTCCGTTTCCGTTGGAAGGCGGCTGTTTAAGATTAAATCTCCGCGCGCGATCAGCCCGACTATTCCGTCGTAAACCACGTCGCTCAGTTTTTCCGGAGGACTTTCTTCCCGAGACACGAGTACGAGCCCTCCATCGTTCACTCCCCTCTCAGTTCCATGGGCTTGATCCTCAACACGCGTCATCTCTCACCTGTTTGTACGCCACGGAAACATCGTCGGCTGCCTCGAACATAGGCTGCCCCGGTCCAACGGACAATAATCGGTTCCACTGATCTCTGTGTCCAAGCTTAATCGTTGTGAATCCGCCCGCCTTGCCGAATTGCGTTACCGGCTACCGCAAAAGACAACAGGGCTCGCATGTGGCTCTGCGAAACTTTTACACTGACTGGGCAACGGAACACGGTCGGCGCAGTTGTTCGACCAAGTCGTCGCAGGCCCTCACTTGTGACTTGCTGCCGCGGCAAATTTACCGGCCAACCTGAACCCCACTTCGAGAAAGCCAGCTTTTAACAAATTCATTGCAAAAGATACAAATCTATGCCAGTTGATCCGCGCGGCTCGCTCCGGATGACGTAAGGAGCTGATCAGAACAGAGAGCATTGATGATATGACCATTTATCAAAACCTGATCGCCGGCGAATGGGTCGGCACGAACGCGACGAAGAACATCAATCCGTCGGATACGAACGAGGTCGTTGGCCTCTATGCCGATGGCAGCGCTGAGGATACGAGAAACGCCATCGCCGCTGCCAAGGCCGCCTTTCCGGCTTGGTCGCGCTCGGGCATCTGGGAGCGCCACGTCATCCTGAAGAAGACCGGCGACGAGATCATGGCGCGCAAGGACGAGCTCGGCGCGCTGCTCGCCCGCGAGGAGGGCAAGACCTTGCCGGAAGCCACCGGCGAAGTCATCCGCGCTTCGCAGATCTTCGAATTCTTCGCAGGCGAAGCCCTGCGGCTTGCCGGCGAGGTCATCCCGTCGGTTCGCCCGAGCATCGGCGTCGAGATCACCCGCGAGGCGCTCGGCGTCATCGGCATCATCACGCCCTGGAATTTCCCGATCGCCATTCCGGCCTGGAAGATCGCGCCGGCGCTCTGCTACGGCAACACCATCGTCTTCAAGCCGGCCGAACTGGTGCCGGCCTGCTCCTGGGCGATCGTCGACATCCTCAACAGGGCAGGGCTGCCGAAGGGCGTGCTGAACCTCGTCATGGGCAAGGGCTCGGTCGTCGGCCAGGCGATGCTCGAAAGCCCCGATGTTGCCGGCATCACCTTCACCGGCTCCACCGGCACCGGCCGGCGTGTCGCCGCCGCCTCCATCGAGCATAACCGCAAGTTCCAGCTGGAGATGGGCGGCAAGAACCCGATGGTCGTGCTCGACGATGCCGATCTGTCGGTCGCCGTCGAAGCCGCCGCCAATTCCGGCTTCTTCTCCACCGGCCAGCGCTGCACGGCTTCGTCGCGGCTGATCGTCACCGAAGGCATTCACGACAAGTTCGTCGCCGCATTAACAGAGAAGCTGAAGACGCTGGTGGTCGATAACGCGCTGAAGGCCGGCACCCATATCGGCCCGGTCGTCGATGAGCGGCAGCTGAAGACCGATACCGACTATATCGCGATCGGCAAGTCGGAAGGCGCCAAGCTCGCCTTCGGCGGCGAGGTGATTTCCCGCGACACGCCCGGCTTCTACCTGCAGCCGACGCTGTTTACCGAAGCGACCAACCAGATGCGCATTTCGCGCGAAGAGATCTTCGGACCTGTGGTCTCGGTGATCCGTGCGAAGGATTACGACGAGGCGCTCGCCGTCGCCAATGACACGCCGTTCGGGCTTTCGGCCGGTATCGCGACCACCAGCCTGAAACATGCGACGCACTTCAAGCGCAATTCGGAAGCCGGCATGGTCATGGTCAACCTGCCGACCGCCGGCGTCGATTTCCACGTCCCCTTCGGCGGCCGCAAGGGCTCGTCCTACGGCCCGCGCGAGCAGGGCAAGTACGCGAGCGAATTCTACACCACCGTCAAGGCGGCCTACACGCTGGGGTGACCGCGACAATGTTTCACAAGTACAACCACTAATATACGGCCACCGCCGCGTGCTGCTTGTTCCGTCGCCGTTTTATCGGTCTGCGGTAGGCCATCGCTGCGACTGGCGGCTCGGAGAATATCGGTAATGGCTATCAAGGTGGGCGCTCCAAGAGAGATTCACGAAGACGAGTCGAGAGTTGCGATGACCCCCGACAGTGTGGTCCATCTCAAAAATCTTGGCTATGAATGTTTGATCGAATCTGGAGCGGGCATTTCGGCAGGATTCTCGGACGAATCCTATCGCGCTGTGGGTGCAGACGTCATGCCATCCCAGGCCGCGCTTTGGACCTCGGCAGAGATCATTGTAAAAGTCCGTCCCCCTATCGAACTCGAGATTGGATATCTTACACCTGACAAGACATTGATCTCGTTCTTTTATCCTGTTCAAAACTACGACCTTCTGCACGGAATAGGCGGGAAGAGGGCCACGGTGATTGCCATGGACATGGTGCCGCGCATCTCGCGCGCCCAGAAGATGGATGCGCTGTCGTCGATGGCCAACATCGCCGGCTACCGGGCGGTGATCGAGGCCGGCAGCAATTTCGGGCGTTTCTTCACCGGCCAGGTGACGGCCGCCGGCAAGGTGCCGCCGGCCAAGGTCTTGGTGATCGGCGCCGGCGTCGCCGGTCTTGCGGCGATCGGTACGGCAACGTCGCTCGGCGCCGTCACATATGCTTTCGACGTACGCCCGGAAGTGGCCGAGCAGATCGAATCCATGGGGGCGGAATTCGTCTTCCTCGACTTCGGAGAAGAACAACAGGATGGCGCCGCGACCGGCGGCTATGCCACGCCGTCCTCGCCGGAGTTCCGTGAGAAGCAGCTTGCCAAGTTCCGCGAACTCGCGCCTCAGATCGACATCGTCATCACCACCGCCCTGATCCCCGGACGGGATGCGCCGAAGCTGTGGCTTGCCGACATGGTAGCGATGATGAAGCCGGGTTCGGTGATCATCGATCTGGCGGCCGAACGCGGCGGCAATTGCGACCTCACGGTTCCCGATAAGCGGATCGTCTCCGACAGCGGCGTGATCGTCATCGGCTATACCGATTTCCCGAGTCGCATGGCGGCGCAGGCCTCGACGCTTTATGCCACCAATATCCGCCACATGCTGACGGACCTGACGCCCGGGAAGGATGGGGTGATCGTCCACAACATGGAAGATGACGTCATCCGCGGTGCGACCGTCACCTATCAGGGCGAGATCACCTATCCGCCGCCACCGCCCAAGGTAAAGGCAATCGCCACCCAAAAGCCCATGGAAAAGGTGAAGGAGCCGACGCCGGAGGAAAAGCGGGCCCGGGAAATGGCCGCCTTCGAGACGCAGACCAAGAACCAGAGCATGCTGCTTGCAGGCGGCACGGCCCTGTTGCTTCTCGTAGGCGCCTTTGCGCCGGCAAGCTTCATGAGCCATTTCGTGGTGTTCATGCTCTCCTGCTTCGTCGGGTTCCAGGTGATCTGGAACGTGTCGCATTCGCTGCACACGCCGCTGATGGCAGTGACCAATGCCGTCTCCGGCATCGTCATTCTGGGCGCGCTCTTGCAGATCGGTTCGGGCAACTGGCTGGTGGTGACGCTCGCCGCGTTGTCTGTACTGATCGCCACCATCAATATCGTCGGCGGCTTCCTCGTCACGCGGCGCATGCTCGCCATGTTCCAGAAGTCCTGATCGGGAGGGGTTTGTCATGACGATCGGTATCGTTTCCGCCGCCTATATCGCGGCAGCAGTTCTATTCATCTTGTCGCTCGGCGGCCTCTCCGGCCAGGAGAGCGCCAAGCGCGCCGTCTTGTACGGTATATCGGGCATGGCCTTGGCCGTCGTCGCCACCGTGTTCGGCCCCGGCGTCGGCAACTGGTTCATCATCCTTCTGATGGTAGCCGGCGGCGCGGTCTTCGGCCATTATGTTGCAAGCCGCGTACAGATGACCGAGATGCCGCAGCTCGTCGCGGCACTGCATTCCTTCGTTGGGCTGGCCGCCGTCTTCATCGGCTTCAATGCCCATCTCGAGGCATGGCGGGTCGTTGCCATGGACGAGGCGGCGCGATCGACGCTTGATGGGTTCGCCGGCATTCTCGCCCACAAGACGCGGGTCGAACTCGTGATCATGAAGGTCGAGGTCTTCATCGGCGTCTTCATCGGCGCGGTGACATTCACCGGATCGGTCATTGCCTTCGGCAAGCTTGCCGGAAAGGTAGATGGCAAGGCGAAGAAGTTGCCAGGCGGACACCTTCTAAATGCTGCCGCGGCGATCCTCTCGCTCTTCCTTCTCATGATATACGTCGACAAGGGAGGCATCTGGACACTGATCCTGATGACGGCGGTCGCGCTCTTCATCGGCTATCATCTGATCATGGGCATTGGCGGCGCCGACATGCCGGTGGTCGTGTCGATGCTGAACAGCTATTCCGGCTGGGCGGCGGCGGCCATCGGCTTCACGCTCGGCATTGATCTGCTGATCGTGGTCGGGGCGCTCGTCGGCTCTTCCGGCGCCATCCTCTCCTACATCATGTGCAAGGCGATGAACCGCTCTTTCGTCTCGGTCATCCTCGGCGGCTTCGGAACGGCTGGCGGGCTGCCAATGGAAATCGTCGGCGAGCAGGTGGCGATCGACGCGGAAGGGGTAGCGGCTGCGCTGAACGAGGCCGACAGCATCATCATCGTCCCGGGCTATGGAATGGCCGTTGCGCAAGCCCAGCAGGCCGTCTCCGAACTGACACGCAAACTGCGCTCCTCAGGCAAGAAGGTCCGCTTCGCCATCCATCCCGTCGCCGGCCGCATGCCGGGCCACATGAACGTGCTGCTGGCCGAAGCCAAGGTGCCCTACGATATCGTGCTGGAAATGGACGAAATCAATGACGACTTCCCGCACACTGACGTCGTCATCGTTATCGGCTCGAACGACATCGTTAATCCTGCCGCCCTCGAAGACCCGAACTCGCCGATCGCAGGCATGCCAGTGCTGGAAGTATGGAAGGCCAAACACGTGTTCGTGTCGAAGAGAGGGCAGGGCACCGGCTATTCGGGCATCGAAAACCCGCTCTTCTACAAGGAGAACACGCGGATGTTCTATGGTGACGCAAAAAAGTCTCTTACGCAACTGTTGCCTGTCCTACAATAAGTTTGCTTCCTCGAGCTTTTGGGTCTGTGAACCACGTCGCCACCATAGTGCCGTCCACGCGAAAAACTGAGGGACGAGAACCGCAAGGGCTCCGCAATCCGCGGAGCCGGCCAGAACGAATGCGATCCAGCAACGGGGACTACGCGGCCATACGGCGACCGCTGAGGACGTGAGTCGACGAGCGGTGCGTGCCAAACGATACGATCAATGTCAGGCGGTCCTCCTCATAGGCGCCGAAAATGACTAGGTAGACGCAGTCGTTTCTTCTCCCATCGCTCTTCTGCTTTGTGAGGCGGCAACCGCCAAAGTGTTTACCACCACCTTGCATTCCGCAACAACTATTGACATATTGTCGACAGTCGTAAAAAGCTGTTTCTCTCTAGAAGAAGACGTAGAGCTTGAAATGTGGTCTAGCCTCTCCGCCCGGCGTGCAATAGTCCGAGCCGCGGAGACCGTGTTTGGAGCTGTTGCAGAATGCAGGGTGGTAGCAAGGAAGGCTCCGGAGTTGGGGAGCCTTCTCGTTTGCCCGAGCGAATTCAAATGCAGTTCGGTAGTCTCTCCATCCCAAACAAATGTCGTGCGTGATTTATAGCGAGGAACTGGAGGCATTATGAGCGCGTTGGGGGACGGCTTTAATACAAATTTGAATAGCTTTGAAGCCGCAACCTATGAGGCTGCCAGCCGTGATTTAAGCTTTGCTGAACCAACTTGGAGGTGGTCGGTAGCGGCAGGGCCTGACAAGGTTTGTTCGTTAAAGTTTCGACGCCTGCATTTGCCCGCGACGTCAATCACGAGCGTTGAGCATTCAATCAAATTGGAAGGAGTGGCGCGGCGCAATCCATCACGCATAACTATATTTTTTGTCCTCGCTGGGCAAATAGAAGCCAATGACAGACACAAACGGACGAGTCTGCTGATTCCCGCAGGCCATGTTGCCAGTGTGTGCGAGGGTTTGGGGAATCGCGTCGCGATGGATACCAGTACGTCCTGGCTCGCATTCCACGTTCCCCAGTATGCAATGAGGCGCTATTTTGAAGACCTAACTGGCAGACCGTATGTGCAGGAATTCAACTTGCCGCTCACTAGTTTCCGACATGGCGACGCTGAAGGGCTTTATCAAACGCTTCGGCATGCAGAAGCGGATCTAAACGGTCGCTGTTCACAAGCGCCGGCTTTGGCGAAAGCTTATCAACAGTTGGCACTGGTAAAGCTCTTTACAAAGATGCCGAGCAACTTATGCGAAACGTTAGAACATGGAACGCCTGGGAAAGCGCCTTGGCAGCTTCTTAAGGCCGAGGCTTTCATGCTTGAGAACCTCGGAAACCCCATTACACTGGATCAACTTGCTGGAATTGCCGGATGTGCCCCGCGCGTCTTGCAACGACTCTTCCGCACCTTCCGCGGCAATTCCCCAATGGGCGTTCTTTGTACCCTGCGGCTGGCCGCGGCTCACAGCACGATAAGATCGGGCAATTTGATCAGCATCGGTGATTTAGCATGTCGCCTTCAGTTTTCAAATCCTGGTAGATTTTCTGTTCTTTATAAAAAAGCTTACGGCTGTAGCCCATCATCTACATTTCGCTTCGCATCGGATTCTGTCGATGAACGACGAATGCTTTCTCATGAAGAGCAGAGATAAGCCAAATCCGGAACGGTTATCGAAATTATGCCGTCAACCCTCTGAAGAAGAGTAATATCGGGCGGAATTTCCGTATAAATTGTGTTTTTGCCGAATACGAAAGCCAAAGCCATGCGCCGGTTTTAGAAACGTAAATACCAATCGCTTTATGTATAGCATACAAAATGCGATATATTTTACGCTTCTATTATGACACACCCGCGCCATCGTTGGATTTATAAACGTTATTTAAGATGAGAAATCTCTACTTAAAAGCAATTTAGTGATAGCCCTTCTGCGCTGACCGGACAAAGTCCTAGCTTTGCCGCAGTGCTGCTAGCTCCTCCTTTCTTGGCGACCAGCTGCAGCCTCAACTTCTCGACAATGGGAGACATTCACTATGAGAACCACATTTGCCGGCATGCTCGTCAGCATCGGCGCTACCATCTCGGCAGCGTCCTATGCGCAAGCTGCTGATGCTATCGTTGCTGCCGAGCCGGAACCGGTTGAATACGTCCGGGTCTGCGACGCCTACGGCACCGGCTACTTCTATATCCCGGGCACCGAAACTTGCCTGAAGCTCAACGGCTACGTCCGTTTCCAGGTTGACGTTGCTCCCAACGCCAGCTCGATCGGCGCCGGCGGCGGCGGTTCTGTTCCCAACGACTCCGACTGGGACGCCCGTACGCGCGGCCAGGTTCAGTTCACCGCCAAGAGCGACACCGAGTACGGTCCGCTGACCGGCGTCATCGTCATGCAGTTCAATGCTGACAACGCCTCGGCCCAGAAGGCCCAGCTCGACTCCGCTTATCTCGACATCGCCGGCTTCCGCGCCGGTCTGTTCTACAGCTGGTGGGACGACGGCCTCTCCGGTGAAACCGACGACATCGGCTCGCCGGTCACGCTGCATAACTCCATCCGTTATCAGTACGAAACCGACTCCTTCTACGCCGGCATCAGCGTCGACGAGCTGGAAGACAGCCCGTTCTATGATGGCGAAACCGCCAACAACGTTGGCGTTGCCGTCGGTCTCGGCGGCAAGGCCGGTGCCTTCAGCTACCAGATCACCGCCGGTTACGACACCGACAACGAAGAAGGCGCCGTCCGTGCAATGGGTACGGTTGCCGTCGGTCCGGGCACGCTCGGCCTCGCAGTCGTCTACGCATCCAACCCGAACGACTATTACAACAAGGCTGAATGGGCGATCGCTGCTGAATACGCCATCAAGGCGACTGACAAGCTGAAGATCACCCCGGCTGTTCAGTACTACAACAACTACGGCGTCACTGCTGGCGAGTTCAACGACGACGTCAACGCCTGGAAGGCCGGCGTCACGATCGACTACCAGATCGTCGAGAACCTTTCGGCAAAGGTTTCGGTTCAGTACCTCGATCCGGACAATGCTTCAGACGTAACCTCGGGCTACTTCCGCCTGCAGCGCGCGTTCTGATGAAAAGGGCCGCCGGCTAGTCCGGCAGCCGCAAATTCCTGATCCGACTGACCTCCGATCGGGAAAGAATGGGCCTGGACTTCCCTGCCTGGGCCCATTCCCTTTGACGGGCGGCGACAGGTGTAGAGGTGCCATGCCTTCTACACCGAGAAAGCAGAGGTATCATCTGCTACGAATGATTCCGGCGAGATTCTGTTCACATTGCGGTTATGTGCCGAGCAACCCATCGCGAACCAGCC